>Ga0181567_10000462_pt1 | contig 30332 bp, 36 predicted proteins | sample 101ome_14_FD_133761 | JGI IMG/M metagenome (GOLD analysis project Ga0181567, IMG submission 133761) | Coastal salt marsh microbial communities from the Groves Creek Marsh, Skidaway Island, Georgia - 101403AT metaG (megahit assembly) | ecosystem: Environmental > Aquatic > Marine > Intertidal...
TATTTTTTAGAAAAAGTTATGAACATGTACTCAAAATCATAAGATTCCTTAAGCCCCTAAAATGAGTACATTCCTTCACATATTTTAAAATTTTATAAACTTATTTTATTTTTTAGAAAAAGTTATGAACATGTACTCAAAATAAATTCTTCCAATAAATATTCTTTATTTTTACAATTTTCAGAGATGTGTTGAATATTACCAAATATTCAATCGTTTAAACTTAACACACCAATGTCTGGAATATTGTCTCCATAATATGTATCTTTGCACTCTTCGCATATGAAATGACCACACGGCATCGTACAATAGATAGGGCAAAATTCATCCCTACAACATACACACATCACATTTGGATTTGGGAAAGACTTGATGAAAGAAGCTGTCAATGTCTTGCACGACGGGCACATTTCTGATTTTTCGACAGGTATATCGGAATCGTCTGTAAATGAATTTTCCGATAAATCCGGATCAGATGCCTGATCTAATTCAGAATCAAAACTCTTGATACTCGCATCATCATCACGAACGCCACGACACCATATTCCTTCATCAACCGTGCCATCCGAATATATGAAAGTCCCTTTCCCATGCATCTTATTATTGCTCCATGACCCGTTATAAACTGATCCATCGTGTATAAAAGTCATTTTGCCATCTCCCCACCTGAGATGATAATAAAACTTCCCGACATACACATCACCATTTGCATATGTCATTTTACCTTTGTACCAGTAATCATAAAAAACTCCATGCGATGTAAAATAATTTTTCTGATCCGTTGCGCCGAAATTGTAATATTCACCCTCATAGAAATCACCGTTTTTAAACATCTTCTTTCCATGTCCGTATTCCACATCCGTTTCCCATTTTCCTTCGTACCAGTCATCTTTTTCGTCGTCATAATAAATTACTTTTCCAGTACCACATCGTTCGCCATAGAGGAAGTCACCCGTGTAGATGTCACCCCAGCTATATAATAATTTTCCCTTACCGTGATAGACCGAATCCCAATATCCTTCATACACCGTGCGAATCGGATTTTTGACAACATCTGTACAAGTAATATGAGCATATTCAATTATTTTGCCCATACCGTACTTCTTATCATTCTTCCAATCACCGTCGTATAAATAACAGAAATCACGCACCGTATTAGAATCGTATGGATCAAGAGTTCCAACATGGATTAATTTTCCCTTACCATGCTTCTTTCCATTTTTCCACTCTCCTGTATAAATATCCCTTTTCTTTCCACACTTCGACACCATGGTACCGAAGCCGTGGCGCACACCATGCTTCCACATGCCTTTGTAAAAGCTCCATTCTTCACGAAACACCATTCTGCCATTGCCATGCGGTATCCCGTTTCGAAGTTCTCCGACATAGATACCTTCTGACAACAAAGAAAGTTTGGAAACATCACGAATGTCACCAAGGAAAGGATTATCGATGTCACAGGTCATCACTTCGATGGCATCCTCCCACAATTTGAACACAGGCATTTCAAGCATCTTGGCTCGATTGTTGATCTTGATCAGGAACGTCTTTCTGAATCTTACGACTGCCTTCCCGTGAGGAGTGTCAAAATTTGTGCGCTCCTCGTCCCACAAAAATGTGATGTTCTTCGCCACACCTGGTGTGATTTTCTTACCAGTATTGATGATGCTGAGTGTGTTCGATATCTTGTTTGACAACGCTTCTATGGTAAGCTGTTCCAAGTCGTTACGAACATGATCACGAATGTCCTGCATAATGTCAATCACGTGTTTTTAAATTTCAATTCAAATGATAAGAGTTAAAAAATGACTTAAAATTATAATGGAAATCATTCACAACAACAATGCCAAAAGATTCAATAGTATCGAAACATATTATTTATGAACTTGGTATTGAAACAGTTAAAATATTAAATAAAAAACAAAACGAATTAAAAAATATTAAATGGACCAATGGTGAATCTAATCTTGATTCCGAATATTCCGAATTAGCATGCGATTGTTGTGAAGAGGCATGGGATGTTATTAAAACAAAATATCACGAATATGACAAAATAAAAATAAATTGCAAAAAACCTGATATAAATATAAAATTTACTTATTCCGACGGATCATCTTCGAATGATAAAATAGAACTGAAAAGTTCAAAAAGTAAGAAAATGCCAGGATCAACAATTAAAAACTTGGATATAAATCAAGTTCTTATTTATTGTTTGAGACCGTCTTCCGAATCAGAAATTTACAAAATCAAATGTTCCCAATATTTTTCTGCAATGGGTGAAAGCGATATAGATTTATTTCAAGATAGAACACCACGACCTGTAATCAATTTCGAAAAAATGAATAACATAGACGATACTCAACATTTTGTTATTCACGATAAAGAAGGATGGATAGAACACTATGCAAAATGTGGTTTAAACAGAATTCAAGAAAATTCCATTTGTCAAAAATCTTGGCAAGATGATCTGGTAAAAATAATGAAAAAAAAGATTATAGAAGAATATATCCAAAACACATCTGAAGAAGATTTTAAAATAGATAAAATATCTTTAGATATTCAATCATTTTCTTTAGGTGATCCTTCTGCAAAAAAACCTCCTCTGACACAAAACTCATCTGAAGAAGATATTAAAATAGATAACATATCTTTGGATATTCAATCTTTATCTTTAGGTGATCCCGAAAAAAGTCAACCACTCCAAGACAAAAATATTTCTAATCACAATATTGTCACAAAAATCGATAAAAATACAATTCAACCTATGGACAATAATGAATGTGTAAAGAGATTAACAGAACATCTTGTTTTATCCAAAGTGAACCATGATGAAGAAATTATAAGATAACCGACAAATTGAATTTTTTGAAAAATCCAAATGTTCAATATTTTTGTAAATTGCAACACATAGATAACATTCTTTTGATAGTTAAAAGAAATGCATTTGATCTTGAAAAATTAAGTAAAATACTTACATATGTATTTGAAAGCGATTTCAAAGATAAAAGAAATATAGACAAACTTGTAAAAATGTGCAAAGTGTCCTTTCCAGAATCAATAAAATATGATTTTGTCAATAACACATTCATCATATTTCAACTTTTGAAACATACCATTAAAAAAAATAAATCCGCAGTAGTTGTTGAAAATAACTCAATGTATATAGAACCTTTTGATAAAATAATTGATAATATCCTTTTTCAATTCTTTGATGATTTATATACATACAAAAACAAAACTTCTCCTAATAAAAATATTCAATCAATTCTGACAGATGAAAGTTTTACATCTGAAAACATAGACTATTCGTGGCATGTTATCGGATTTAATTTGTATTACTTTTATGAAAAGTATAGATTGTTACAGGAAAATAAAATGCTTACCAAAAAAGACTTCAAAGATATTCAAAAATATATTTTTTCAACAAATCATGAAATATCAAAAAATTCAATCAAGTATATAACACAACAAGAATATCAAAATTATTTGAATAAAAACAGCACCTATGTATTTGGTTTTATAATATCAGAAATGATCAAACAAAAATTGATTCATATGGATGATAGAATTAAGTTACAGTATGAAGATGACGATGGTGAAACGATTAAAAGATATGAACAGGTAGCAAAAATATACGAATATTTCAATAATTTGTAAGATCTATTATTTTTCTGAAATTAAATTGTTCATATTCTTTAGGAAATATAATGAAACTTGTAAAAAAGAAGGTTTCTAAAAAAGACAAAATAACAAATCTTAAACACAAACAAAAGTCAACAGGAGGAAGGGATTGTAAGGAAGACGAACAAATCAATCCTTTAACTAAGCGATGTTTAAAAATAGGGTCATATCTTTGGAAAAAATTGGTGAAAGAAGGTATTATAAAGGTAAATGATGCTGAAAAAAGTAACTCCAACAAAAAAAGTTCAAGTCGTGACAAATCCATAGGAAAAAACAAAAAACAATGTAATAATCATTCTACGTTTTTAATGTTTGAAGATATTGATAATGTCAAAGAAGATGATCTCATTAAAACACAAAACGGTTATTGTTTTTCAGCAACAGAATTGATGGATTTCATTAATTCAAATGAATTTAAAAATATCAATCCACACAATCCTCAATTGGAACTTTTAACTGAAAAAGAAATTGATGTTGTTTTGAAAAATCATCCAAAACTCCTAGGTAAAATTCGTAAGTACTTTCAAGATAAAATGAAGCAACAAGATGATAAAAAGAAGATTTTTGAACAGACAATTGATATTCTTTATGCAGTTGGTAATACTGGAAGAATTTGTTACTTCAATAATTTAATTTCTTCAGAAACAAATAATCCTTCTATCTTTCAAAGATCAATTCAATCACTACAAGAATTATCAGAAAAAATTGATACACTTCCACAGAAACAAAAATCTGCGTATGATTGTGTTGTATCTTGGATAGAATCTACAAACAATGGTCGTATGTGTATTCGTGGTGTCGGGATTAGATTATTAAGATATTTTATTGGATCATTTAATACTACTGATGTAAAATACAACCCTGTCAAAATAGGATTGTATTTCAAAAAAATCAACAATTCTATATTTTTTTATAGTAATGAACATCGATTTACAATAACACCACAACATATGAAAAACGTTTTAATTGGTTCTTTCTACGATGTGGTTCAAAATGTTAAAAAAGATATGATCACAGAAACAAGTGAAAAAAGTGAAATGTATGAGCAAGTATGTGAATATGATCCATTTATGGTAACCGAAGATGCATTAGACAAATGGCAAGATTTACCAGACTGGAGAAAAATAAGATTTGATCAGAAATATTGCTTTGATATGTTCTATCTTATAAAGATCATGACAGATAATTTAAACAATACTAAAAACAATAATCCTTATCCAAAATTTCCAACAAATCCATTTACACAAAAACCTTTTGAAATTGAAGAGATAGAGCATCTTTACTTCTTAACAAAAGACAACTCTATTGACGTGAATCCTCCATTGCATATTTTTTTCAACAATCCTGAGTTATGGAAAAATACCAAAAATTGGTCAGAAAAATTTATTGAAAAGATGGAAAATAAGAAAAGATTTGTGAGACTGCTAAATTTTGTTGGTAATGAGTTACATTGTCATGGAATGTGGCATAATAAAAATCGCCCAATGAGTTCTTCTGAAAAAAAAATAAACGAATTCTTGACCGGATCACGATCAATACAAAGTTTGAGAGAGTTACCAACTGAAACAGTTCCCGAAAAATACTATTACAGAGTGAAACCTTTTATAGCAAATGATACAATATTTGAAGTTTAAATATTTTATTTTTTTATCTTTTATCATTTTTAGTATAGAATTGAACAAAGTTCACCATATCCATCACAATATTTATAAAATAGGTCGGGATTATCTCTGTACATAAGAGTTAATATCACCTGATCTGTCCATATATCATTTTTATCAATAAGTTTTAAATATTCTTTATAAAGTGTTGCATATTTTTCTATGATGTCTTTATGCAACATATATGTTCCAGAAACATGATGGTATAAATGATACTGACCTTTTGTAAAAAGATAAGGTTTGAATTCTACATTATGTGTTGAACAATAAATTAATTTGTCCTTTGGTAATTTATTCAATTTGTCTAAATTTGGAAATGAACCACATGGAGGAGAATTATTTCTATATACACATATACCTGCATCAACCCACATAAAGAACTCAGACAAAAAAGGGTTTATTTGTTTCGCTTTGTTGATCAAAAATATTTTCTCATTCCATATCAAATTCAGTTCAACAGAAGGACAATGCGTACCGTGAATAATCATTTTATCTTTGTATTTGTAAGATTCAAAATCTTCTATTTCTAATTCAATATAATATGTAGGGAGATTTCCTCTATAATGTTTGATTAATTCAATACTTTCTTAATTGCCGAAAAAAACATAAGGACAGTTGATTTTTAATGTATTTTTGAACCAATTATCTTCAAATTGGTTGTTGTGTTTGTTTTTAATTTTCCAATATCCAGAAACACATGTCAATTGTGTATTACTCATTAATATGAAATGTTCACTTTATGTTTTATGAAAATAACCTTAAATGTATTCTAATTGTATATTAGAAAAAACAATCAATTATTTTTATGAATATCAAGAAATTTGTTAAGATATAATACTCCGTCCATTAATTCTTCTTTAAGATGTTGCAAATAGTCAATATCGATTAAATCTGTTCTGTCAAGAGTCTTGCCATATTTTCTTTTTCCTATTTCTGCTCTTTCCAAAAATTCATTAATCGTTTTTTTTACAATACTATCGGTGTTTGAAATTTTATTGTTATAATCCATTATTATATTTGAAATTGAAATATGTTTTAAGTGAATTTGTGATAACATATGATTCAAAGAATTTTGTTCAATGAAAGTAGATAATGCCAAAAAGATCACTTGAAACAAGTTCACCAGACAAAACATTAAACAGAGCATTAGATAGAACACCAAATAACAAAAAAAGACACAAATTGGAAAAAATATATTCCGATCTTCGCTTTATCATAACAAAAATTAAAATGAATTCGAATAATATTCAAATATTATACCATATAAAAAAATTTGTACAAAATGATAATGAAAATGATGATTTTTTTCTTATAACACTTTTACTAAGGTTTTTGTTAGAAATAAAGAATGCGTATGAAAGAATCAAGAATAAACATATATCTGATATCAAAAATGATACAGATGTGATTTTAATTAATAAAATTCGCATGATTTCTCAACTAATGCAGGAAGGTACTATAGATAAGACATTAATTATTAAAGAAAATAATCGTCACTTTTCAAAACTTAATGATAAAGAATATAACGATTATATTTTGAAGGACAAAACCTCATCTGGTGTCGAAATTGAATTCAGTGCAATGAAAATAATGGTAATAGCGTACAATAAATTGATGGTTATTCAAGAAAAATATGGTATTGAAGATATATTTGATGAATTAGAGAGAAAAACACAACATTCGTCTTTGAATAAATCTTTAGATAAAAGTTCTCCTCGAAATACAAACTTAACAATTCAACAATTGGCAGGTAACAAAGAAAACAAACCGAAATATTATAAAACAAAAATGATAAATAATGTTTCAAAAAGAATTTTCAAAATAAAAGGAGATTCAAATAAATATATTAAGAAAAACCATCATTTTATAACAATAACAGAATATAAAAATTCTTTGAAAGAAAAACTAAAAAACAAAAAGGTATTCATTAAATAGAAATGGCAAGTAAATCATCAACAATTAAAACCAATCAATCACCGCTGAGGCGATCAACAAGAATATCGTCACAATCGTCGTCATTGCCTGTATCAACAACAAGAAGATCGCCAAATGTATCATCTGCAAAAAATATAATATCATCGTTTCAGAACGAAACATTTTTTAAAAATCGCATCAAAAAACTGAATTTCAAAGATGTTGTATTTCCTGATTATATGACCATAAATGACATACGATATATTTTAAAACATTTTCAAAATATTTCAAGTAATGTGGAAGTAGACAAAACTCCGCATTTTCCCATTGTGTCTAAATTTGATTTAAAAAACAGGAAATATTCAGAAGAAAAATCAGATGGTTCATTTCGAGATTTTATTAAAAAAAATGGTCAAAATTTTATTCTACTGAGAAATATGTTACAACAAATATTAATATCAATTCTTACATTACATCATTTTGGCATTAGAAAACAAAGTTTCACTGATATTGATTTGGATCAAATAACATTTCACCACACAAATAATAAATTATCAGAAAATAAATATTTCTGTTACAAGATATTTGGGGACAAATATTACATACAAGATTGTGGATTCTTATGGATATTTTCTGCAATTGATGAAATTGAAGATAATCAATATAAAGATAGTTTACAAAAAATATACGATGAAGATGAAGAAGATTTTGAAGATGAGTATCAGAACCTTCTTCATTTTTTAATTAAAAAAACAAATAATAATCAAATACAAAATGAAAAATTTAAAGATCTTTTGGAATCATTGCTTTTACAAAAAAATGATGTTATTGATTCGCTTGACAAAGAGGTAACCTTCTTTCAAAGTTTATTGGAAAACAAAAAATTATTCAACCAACCACATAATGTAAATCAAATTAACCTATCTAATTCAAAACCATATACCATATGTAAAACAAAATTAACATTTATTTCCTAATAAGGTCAAAGTTTTCAATGAAATATTTTATCACATTTTTTAATCCATCTTGAAGTTCTGTAAACGTAAAATCTGGAAAATATTGTTTCAATTCCGAATCTGTTGTTGTTTTTTTATATTGTCCATCTGAATATGTATCATCAAAAACAATATTTCCATCATACTCAAAATTGTTTTTGATTGTTTCAATCAAAGTTTTGATGGATACTTCTGACTTCTCTGGTGGACTAACAATGCACGATATTTCATTTTTGTCTGTTTGAAAATCTATGAATCTTAGAATCACGCGCGAGAAATCATCTACATATAAAAACTGTCGCAAAGCATTACCTGTTCCAAATACAATCAAATCTTTTTTTTCGTTTTTGGCATTAAACGTCTTGTGTATTAAACCAGGGATAACATGCGAAGATTTAATATTATAATTATCATATTCCCCATATAAGTTTGTTGGTGTTAAATTAATTACACTTATTTTTGAATCATTCTTACAACTTTCAGATAATAAACGCCCGGTTAAATGCAAAATACGTTTAGAATAAGCATAACCAATATTGGATTCGTGGGGCAGACCATTGTGTAATTGATCACTTGTAAGCGGATACGATATTCCTTTTTCTGGAAAAATACATGTTGATAAACAACTGATTAATTGACCTCTAATCATAAATGTCGCTATATAGTTTAACAAGTTCTCCTCTTCCGATTGAATTTTGTCGTGCTGTATTTTGACTTATACTATAATCAAGTGAATTAAATTTTCTTATAAGACTATTTTTTTCAATATTGGATTTAATCCAATGCCAACTTTTAGGTCTTAATTTTTCTTTTCCATTTTCTACTATTTCACCACACTTTCCACCATAAGCACGTATTGCAAAATCACATCCATTTGGTGGTGTTGGTTGTCCGTTTTCATCATTTGGACCAAAATTTAAGAATTCCCAATCATTATGCGATGTTTTAAGTTTTATAATAGTTCTGATTGTTTCTTTTTTCTCCCAGATTTGAAAACAACATTTAGCTTGCATTGGAGGGCTAAATGAACAAGGCTCCATTGGAATATCTTCGTCTATTAAAAGATGAAAATTTACATTTAATTTATTTTGAACGCTAATACGGCGAAATGTCCGTGGAATAATGAAAGCTATAACATCTGCCCATTTTGCAGCATGATTAAAGAATTTTATTGCAAGAGAACTTACCCTTCCAAATGGTGGATTGCCAACAATCAAAATTTTGCCAATATTATTTACAGGGTAATATGTTAAAAAGTCTTGTTTTATGATATCTTCGTGTTCTGGACAAATATCAATCCCAATCTTTTTATTTGTTGGAATTCTTGTGAAAAAACTACCGTTTCCAGCACTTGGTTCAACTACTAATCCCCATTCCTCCCATTTGTAAAGAGTCTCGACTGTATTCAAACATTTTTCAGATATATTCGGAATAGTATAAAATTTATCGAGTCCTATTTCACGAACTTCATGTGTAGTTTTGTCTATTTTTATATCAGATAATTTACATATAGCATCAATATCATTTTTGTTCATAATATTCGAAACATGTTATATATTATGTCAATTTTTATTTTACTATATTCAATATTTTTCATTTTGTTTGAATATTTCAAATAATAAACAAAGAAAAAGACTTGTTTACTCAAAAGTCTAGGAGGCAACTAGGAGAGAGAGGGGGGTAAAATGAGTAATATTGGTCACAAATATGAGTATTTAAGAGATAAATTAATATATTATTATAGTAATAAAAAGAGTTTAAAATTATAATAAGCATGATTCGTTGCTCATTTTGTAATTACATTACTGACAGAAATTTTAATTTACAAAGGCATATTAATAACAAACATTGTGAAATAATAGAAAAACAACAACTTTTGGAAAGTGTACAAAATGTTACCTCAAAAGTACAAAATGTTACCCCAAAAGTACAAAATGTTACCCCAAATGTACAAAATGTTACCCCAAATATTTTCCAGTGTTCAAAATGTAATAAGATCTATAAAACTACAAGGCATTTACATAACCATGAATCAAAATGTAATAAAGTTGACAGTCTTACTTGTCCTAAATGCATGATTTCTTTTTCAAATAGGCATCATAAATCAAGACATATAAAAGCAAATAACTGCAAGGCAAGAAGTATCATTCATGCACGTACACCAAATGTACAAAATATAACAAACAACAATAATATAACAAATAACAATACAACAAATAATATTCAAAATCAAAACAATATTATAATCAATAACTTTGGATCTGAAAGAATAGATCATATTTCACACGAAGATATTGTTAAAATACTGACAAAAGGAATTAGAACCATTCCATTGTATATAAAAAAGAAACATTTTGATGAAAATTTCCCAGAAAACCATAATATTAAATATACAAATGATAACAAGTGTAAAGTTTTAGAAGAGAACGCTTGGAGGGAGAAAGACATTGGATTGCTTACAAATAATTTAGTGAAAGATAATACTGAAGTTCTTTTAATGTATTGTGACGAAAATGAAATAAAATTATTAAATGAAATAAAAAATGTAGAAAAATATGATCATATACGGAACAAACTTTTTATAATTTATAATAAAACGGATAACGAGAAGTATAATAGCGTTTTAAAGCAAATAACAGATTTGATCAAATTTTCAGAAACAAGAAAAAACGATGTTTTCTCAAAAGTCTAGGAGGCGACTAGGGGAGAGAGGGGGTAAATTTATCTTTTTTATGGTGTCAAAACGATATAAAAAGATAAATAAATTATTATCATAATATAGGAGAGTTGATAAATATGCCATTTTTTATCACTAAATGTGACTTTTGTAATTATCGAACTGACATAAAATGTAATCTAATACGACATCAACACACTAAGCATAAAGATGAAATATTAGAAAAACAACAACTTTTGGAAAATGTACAAAATGTTATCCCAAATATACAAAATGTTATCCCAAATATACAAAATGTTATCCCAAATGTACAAAATGTTATCCCAAATATTTTTCAGTGTTCAAAATGTAATAAGATTTACAAAACTGTAAGGCATTTACATAACCATGAATCAAAATGTAATAAAGTTGACAGTCTTACTTGCCCAAAATGTATGATTTCTTTTTCAAATAGACATAATAAAAATAGACATATTAAAGCAGATAAATGCAAGGCAAGAAGTATCATTCATGCACGTACACCAAATATACAAAATATTACAAACAATAATATAACAAATAACATTCAAAACAATCAAAACATTCAAAACAATCAAAACAATATTATAATCAATAACTTTGGATCTGAAAGAATAGATCATATTTCACATGAAGATATTGTGGGAATACTAACAAAAGGAATTAGAACCATTCCATTGTATATAAAAAAGAAGCATTTTGATGAAGATTTCCCAGAAAACCATAATATTAAGTATACAAATGATAACAAATGTAAGGTTTTAGAGGAGAACGCTTGGAGGGAGAAAGATATAGGATTGCTTACCAATAATTTAGTGAAAGATAATACTGAAGTTCTTCTGATGTATTGCGATGAAAACGAAATAAAATTATTAAATGAAATAAAAAATGTAGAAAAATATGATCATATACGGAATAAACTTTTTATAATTTACAATAAAACAGATAACGAGAAGTATAATAGCGTTTTAAAACAAATAACAGATTTGATCAAATTTTCAGAAACAAGAAAAAACGATGTTTTCTCAAAAGTCTAGGAGGCGACTAGAGGAGAGAGGGGGTAAAAAAGTAGTAAAAATGGTGCGAATGTGCAGCATATAAGAATATATTTTATAACCATATAGTATAACAAGTAAGTAAAAAGTAGTAAATGCCTTTTTTAAATGTGATTACTGTACCTATTTTTCAGATAGAAAATATAATATGCAAAAGCATATTGGAAGGAAACATTTAGAAAAAGTGTTAAAAAACGAGGATGTAAAAAGTGTACAAAATGTTACCTCAAATGTACAAAATGTTACCCCAAAAGTACAAAATGTTACCCCAAATGTACAAAATGTTACCCCAAATATTTTTCAGTGTTCAAAATGTAATAAGATCTACAAAACTGCAAGGCACTTACATAACCACGAATCAAAATGTAATAAAGTTGACAGTCTTACTTGTCCCAAATGTATGATTTCTTTTTCAAATAGGCATCATAAATCAAGACATATAAAAGCAAATAATTGCAAGGCAAGAAGTATCATTCATGCACGTACGCCCAACATTCAAAATATTACAAACAATAATACAACAAATAACAACATTGATAATTCGGTGAATAAAACTATAAATAATAATTTTATTATCAACAGCTTTGGATCGGAACGAATAGATCATATATCAGATGATGAAATTATAAAAATTCTCACAAGCGGTATAAATACCATTCCATTATATATAGAAAAAAAACATTTCGATAAAAACTTTCCAGAAAATAATAACATAAAATATACATTAGAAAACAAATGTAAGGTTTATAAAAACAATTTGTGGAAAGAAGATGACCTGAGTGATTTATCTTCATCGCTCATAGAAGATAATACAGGTGTTTTACTTTTGTATTGTGAAGATAACGATATTCGAATAGCAAATTGTATAAAAAATACTGAAAAATATGAAAATGTTAAAAATAAGCTTCTTATTATTTATAATAAATCAGATAATGTAAAATATAATAAAATTCTATCCAAAATTAAAAAATTAATAAAAAATTCTGCACTGGATGAATAAATGATATTAGAAAAAAAATGATAAAAAGATTTGAATGATATTTATGCCTTCTCCAAAATGCATGACATGTAAGGTAAAAGAATCGTCCTTTGGATTACCAGGTGGAAAAAGGAAATATTGCTTTAAATGCAAAAGCAAAGATATGGTAAATTTGAAATCATTAAAATGTATCAAATGTAATATTAAATATCCTAACTTTGGATATCCTTTTGGAAAGATACATTATTGCAATGATTGTAAAACTAATGGAATGACGAATTTGAGAAAACAAATGTGTATCAAATGTAAAAAAACACAAGGTGTATTCGGGTTACCTGGTCAAAAACCACAATGTTGTAAAAGTTGTAAATCAAATGATATGGTAGATGTATGTCATCCAAAATGTTTGGATTGTCAAGAAAAACAACCTGTTTTCGGTTATATAAATGGAAAACGTCAATATTGTGTTCATTGTAAGAAAGAAAATATGGTCAATTTGACAATAAGTGACAAAAAAGAACAGAGAGATTGTGATAATATTGATGGATACTTCAACTTTGATTATATATCAACTTTATAGAAAAAATGACATTATTAATATAAATAAGATTCATGATGAATACTGAATCAAGTCAACCAATCAAAAAGTCAACAGAAGATGAAAAAAATGTTATCAAACCATATGAAAAATCAATAAAAAACGAAACCAATCCCAAAATAAGATTCCTTATGTCATACTATGGTTATTGAAAAATGATAAAAGGAAATAATCATATAAAAAAATAATCATAATAAAAAATAACCTATGTTTTTAGAAAATTTGAAAAGATACATACAATTTTGCGAATACAATGTTATCTTTTTACTTCTGGGTATCCTGAACGGATGTTTAGCTTCGTATTTTGGAGTAATGGTGAATGAAAATTTAAGTAAAATAATGACAGGAGATTTTTCAGATGAAAGATTGTTTTTTCTATTTCAATCAAGTTTTTTGAACATAATGACAACGTCTTTGAGAGGATCTTTATTCACTTATAGTGCAAAGACAATGAATCATAGAATGAGATGTGTTGTATTTAATAAATTATTGTATCAACACGCTAAATATTACGAAGAAAAATCGATAAATGACATCATTGAAATAGCAACAAATGATATTGAAATAGTTTCAAATATAATAGCATTAAATGTAAATGTATTGAGTAGGTCTTTGATAAATGTTATCGCAATCTATTATCTTTTATTCAATATATCATCGAAATTAACAATTATAACAACTATAATGTTCATAGTTAATTATACAATATCACATATATATGATCTAATTCATAAAAAGACAATGTCTGGATTCGACGAAGCAAATAAGAAATTATCAGGATATACAAGAGAAAACCTATCACATATTTCAATGATAAAATCCTTTTCAACAGAGGAAGAAACTATCGACCGTTTTTGTAAATATAGTGCAATAATTTCAGAGTATTATATAAAAGAATGTGTTATATATGCCATCGATCTGTTTATAATTTGTAATATGCCAACGATTTCAACAATTGTGATAATTCTATCTTCAAAATACTTATCAAAAACAAATGGATTGATATCATTTATTTTACATAATCAAGGAATGTATGGAACAATAAAACAAATAATAGATCTGAAAGATGAATTTGTCAAATGCAAGAAACCATTTGAAAGAATAGTGAATATAATAGATAGTAAACCAATCGAAAAAGGATATTATATACCGAATGAAGAATTGAAAGGAAGTATAACTTTTGATAATATTAAATTCAAATATACAAAATCTGAAGAAATAGTTCTCAATAATTTCAATTTCACAATAAATGACGGAGATAGAATTGCCATAATTGGGGAATCTGGGTGTGGAAAAAGTACGATAGCAAAGCTTCTAATTGGAATATTATCACCATGTGAAGGAACAATGTATATAGATGGTGTAAATATTCAACAATATGATGATACTTGGTTGAAACGTAATATAGGATATATATCACAAGATAGTGTATTATTTTCGGATACAATTGCAAACAATATTTCATATGGTACACAAAGCACTCGAGACGAAATCGAGAATGCTGCAAAAATGGCAAATGCACACGAATTCATAACAAAATTGAAAGATCAATATGATACTGTACTTGATTGCACAGAATTAGGATCTTTATCAGGAGGACAAAAACAAAGAATATCAATAGCCAGAGCTTTAATAAGAAAACCAAAAATATTAATATTCGATGAGGCAACATCGGCACTAGATCCATATTGTGAAGAGACAGTACAGAAAACAATAAATGAAGTATTTGGAAAATATAAATCAACAATGATAATAATTGCTCATAGAAAATCAGCACTCTCTATAGCAAATAAGATATATACTTTAAAAAATTCAAAAGTGATACAACAAATCAACACTTCATAACACTTCATTCAATTTTTTTGCAGTATTTGAAATTGTTTTACGAATATGACGTGAAATATTATAATCAAGAATAATTTCTTGCAAATAAATTGTTTTTTGAATAATAACATGTTTAAATAAATCCTTTTGATGCAAGAGTTGAAAATATGGATTATCGAGTTCTTTTTTTGTAAAAACGAAATATAAGTATTCCAGTATAGTGTGTATAAAATAAATTTGTAAATTACAATCTTCTATATATTTATAAAATGACATGATGAATTCAATAGATTTATCATGAGTTAAAGAAATAAGTTCAATATTATATGTAGGATTTTCCAAATTTTGTCTCAAATCAAAGCTACGAGGTGCAATTTGAAATAAATTCATATTTTCATACAGAACATAAGGGTTAATATTTGAAGAATACCATATAATATCGTCTCTGTGTGAAATTAAAAGGGAAAACGTATCAAATGAAATATCTTTTTTAGTTGGAAATTTGAGTTTATAAATTACACTAAAGTACTCAATCAATTTCTTTGTAATGCAATTACGAAATTGAAATTTCAATTTAGACATTGTCAAATTCATAAGAATCTTGAAGATTTCGAAGGTATTATTAATTGTATTAGCTTGAATGTGATAAGAAACATTTTCACTAAATTCAAAACACATTTCAAATAATGGTTGTGGATCTTGATTAATATTATGATAAAACTGAAAGAAAGAATAAAATTCAAAAGAACTATTTTCAATAACCTTTAAAAGGTTATATTTTCTCTTTGAACAATAATTTATGAGGAAATTGTCATGTGTAATAACAGTAGATAACATATTTTTGAGAATTGAATTATAATTTTTTGAAACAGATGCAAATGTGAAAACAGTTTTGATATCGATATATGAACAAATATTATCTATAATAACATCATTGTGAATATTATCAAAAGAATAAGATACATTTAATACAGACATGTAGTTTATTAAAAAAAGGTAAACAGACATCATTTTTTTATTTTTTCTATATTTAGAAAAATACATTCTAAATTATACTATCATAGTAGTCATTCAGAAAAAGATCAATTAATTTTATTTTGTTCTTGGCAATTTCTTTACCAGTTGTTGTTTTTAAATGTTGAACAAGAAATGATGTTCTTTGTTCAAGATTTTCCATAATTTGATGAAGAGAATGATCATGTATGGTAATACCATATTTTAAATATCGAGAAATACCAATCGCCCCAAGTGATTCAATTCTGTCAGCATCTTGAACACAATGAAGTTTTTTACAATAAATATTATAATTATTTTTCATTTCTTTTGATAAACTTGTATTACAAGCAATTTTCACAACGTTGTCGACAACATCTTTATCAATCTTTTTGTCTGAATAAAACCCTTTGATAATATCTTTTTGAGATATATTTTGTATCTTATATTTATCATCGTTAATATCATGAAGCAAAGCTCCAAGTTGCACTTGATAAATTTCGTGTGAATCCAGAGATTCTGATAATGCAATTTTTGTGGCAAGTTTTTTAACTCTCAATACATGATTAAAGTCGTGAGACCAGTCATAATATTTCATATAATTACGAGCAAACGTTTCTGTCTGTTTTATGATATTAAGTTGATATGAATTAAACATAATTTATAAAAATATAAGATACAAACAATCATTTTTTCTATTTTTTAACAACCATATTACTTGAATCAAATGCCCAATGTAATAAAGTTTGACGCATACCTTTATAAACAGTTAAATCATTTTTTCCAATAGAATTTATTTTATTTTGTAATTGTTTGCGAAATCTACCATTTTCACCTGAAATATTTTTCCATCTCTTAATTTGTCTATCGTCATCAATTGTTCGACGTCCTTGCCAGAAATGACAATACCATTGTATCCAACCGTAAGGATCAATATCTTCATTAATCCAACCTTTATACATCCAGAAATTATAAGAAGTACCAACTTTTACACCATACTTGTTTATATTTTTATCATATACAGGATTAGCAAATTTATGTTTATCAATATGTCTAAAAAAAGAAATCTTTTCATATTCCCTTGCATATTTTTTGTTTGTTTTTGGAGAATGTATTGGACGAAAATATGATCCACCCATTATTCCCATTTCGAACATTTGGATAGGAGATAAGTTTGGTTTAAAATCTGGGTAATCTTTGAAAGTAATTGATGTCATATAATTATGATATAAAATATTATTTAAAACTGTCTTTTTCGTTTCTTACTAACCACAAAAGTGTTTATCGTGTTTTTCACATCTTCAGAAACGTTTTTGATGTAATCGTTTGAATAAAAATCATAGAATGTTTTTTGCGAAAGACCGGCACCCATTTTATGTATACTATAAATAATGTTATTCATTTTTTATATAAACAAAAATTAATTTATAAATGTAATATGATATATATTAGTTTTGATATTGGTGTTAAGAATTTGGCATATTGTATATTAAAAGAAAAAGATGAAACAATAAATATAATAGATTGGGGAATAATTACTTTAGCAGAGAGTAAAAAACAAATAAAAGGAGTCGATAAACTATCAAGTGTATTATTTTTGGAACTTGATAATCTCATTGGAAAACTCGAGACATTAGAAATTACATACATTGATTATGTAGTTATCGAAAATCAACCATCGAATTTGAATGGAATAATGAAAACAATACAATATTTAATTTATTCATATTTCAAATTGTTAGAACATTGGGATCAAAAAGTAAAGGAAGTTATTTTGATTAATCCATCATTGAAGCTTCAATTTCACGAATATAAACCATCTTCGAGTCTTATTGTTGGTAAACTAACAAAACAAGAGAAATATAAATACAATAAATCTGATTCAATTGAAATATGTCAAAACTATATCAAAAATGATGAGAAACTTCATTCATTTTTCCAATCATATAAAAAAAAGGATGATCTTGCAGACACTTGTTTGCAAGTTATATCCTTTATTTTAAAAAATCAAAGAAAGGTAACAAATGTTGTTGCAAACGAAACAACATTTTTTGATAATTAATTCAATGATATAAATTTTGTGACCAATGCTGTTGAAATTCCAGTCAAAAATAGAGATAATTCCATAACATAATACCTATTCCAGTTTTTGCATTCTTCTGAAACTTGAGAAGGAATTGTATATCCAACAACAAAACCAATGAGAGTTCCAAATAATACACTTGTAACGCCTCCTAATAAGATTGTTAATACGAAATTTAATTTTTCATTCATCTAGTGAATTGTTATATATTATTTTTAGGTACATTCTGAAAGAAATCAGACGCACCTTTAAATCCTGTTAATACGAGTTTATCATAATCTTCTGTTGTGATATCAAAATGTATTTTATTATTTGTTATATGAAATTTCAAAATTTCACTATATGGAATGTTTTCAAAAAGAATAACATTTTCTTTTTTGATTGAAATTGGTTTATTAAAATGATTGACATAAAGAGTTTGAAAAACTTTTGTTATGTGAGACAAAAAATCATTATTTTGATAGATTTCTTCTTCATCTTTTTCATCTTCTATAGAATTCAATAAAATTTCAAGTTTTTGTTTGGCAGGTACATCTTGGAAAACATTTAATAACGATAATGAAGATGAAACACATCCGTCAAAATAAAGTTCACCATTTATTTCAATTGGTTCAAATAAAAAAGGGATACTCATTGATGCTTTGATAGCATTTAATACCATTGCATTAGGAGTATTTTCCAAACAAAACATTTGCATATTCCCAGTATTGACATTAGTTGTTGAAATGTACAAATTGACACCAGTTCTTTTCACAAAATCAATAAAAGACATATCTTCGCAGCCAAAATTTGTTTTCAAATATGTAATGATGTCGGTAAAAAGAAAATCGAGTGTAACAATTCCATTTTTCATAAAAAGATTGCTAAATGTTTGATGGTAAATAACGCCATCTTTTTCATCTTCAATATTTTTAATAACTTTATACAAAAACTCTTGTATATTTTCAATAGGAAATTTTAAAGCGAACAAAAATGCAAAAAATGCACCAATTGAGGTACCTGCAATATATTTGATATTCTCCAATAAATTTTCGATATAAAGATATTGTAAGACTCCTGCATAAATAATTCCTTTTAATCCACCTTCAGAAAGAATTAGATGCGTGATATTAGATTTAGTCATGTTGGATATATGTAGAAAAAGTTGTTTAAACCTTTTTACAAAATATTTGTATAAATTTGTACGATTTTGTTAAAAAACTGATCGAGAATTACTTTAAGTATAACCATCTTATATAAAGAAAACACACACTTTCATAATGACGACTGCCAATATTATTAACGAGTTCAATAACGCCATCGACAATGATAAGACTTATAATCTTAAGGAGCTGAAGGACATTCTTACAGATGTCATCAAGAAGGTAGCCGATGAGGAGAAGAACGCAAAAAAGTCAAGGAAGAACAAGCTTGACGAGAATGGAGAGAAGAAGCCAAAGAGGGCTCCTACTGCTTATAACAACTTCACGAGTTTCAAGATGAAGGAGATCCTTTCCAACGATCCTTCCATCACTGCAAAGGAAGCTATGACAAAGGCAGCAGAGGCTTGGAAAGCGATGAGCGATGAAGAGAAAAACGAATACAAGAAGGATGCTTAAACAAAAAATAAAACAAAAAATAAAACAAAAAATAAAAAATGTTCGATATCGAATATTTTTATTTTTGAATTATCTGGTCGACTGTCAAAAAATCAAAATATTTTGAAAAATTAGTTGAAATAATATCTACATATTTCATTGACTTTGTCAGCAATTAAATAACCTAAAAGAGGAGGAACAGCATTACCAATATATTTATAGGATGTCATACTTTTCTTTTTGGTAAAAATATAATCAGGTGGAAATGTTTGTATCAAACCTGCTTCTCTCACTGTTAATCTTCTTTCATCTAAATGTGATTCGTTTTCGTTTAATTGACTATTTTTATACCTTCTAAATTCTATATTTCCATGATGTTCTGCTCTCATGGTTGGAGCGAATGAATCAAGGTTAATTTCTTTTTGACCTTGTCCTTTTTCAAGTCTTTTTGCTTTTGAAAAGAGCATTTGTGATATATCATCGGTTTCATTTGGTTCCTTGAGGTGAAGAAAGTATTTTCCAATATTGCATTTTGTTTTGTTTTTCGTTATATAATTCCATTCTTGACGAATCTCTTTTTTTCTGTCTTTGGATATTCCCATAATCAACACTCTTTTTCGTGTCTGTGGAATTCCAAAGTCTGGACAATATATAACTTGATAATTAACATCATATCCTAATTCCGAAAAATCCTGTATGATTTGTTTAATAGGTTCATTTTTCATAGTCATAAGACCATATACATTTTCAGCTACGAATACCTTCGGTTTGACTTGTTTGACGACTTCTACAAAACTTTTATATAAAGTTCCTCTACCATTTTCTTTTTCAAAATCTGTTTCCTCCTTTGAATTGTGACTTTTGTTGCTTTGAAAACCTTTTCTTTGTCCTGCATGTGAAAAGTCTTGACAAGGAAACCCCCCAATAACTATATCTGCTTTTGGAAATACAAACTTTTCTGAAATTAAATCAAATATACTCTTTGTATTATATTTGGAATTATCATTATTGAATCCGAAAACTTCTTTTGCACCTTTGAGTATATCGTTTTGAAATAAAGAAACGAAATTATTTCTTTTCAACACGACAAAATCCTTTATAGTATATGGCTTATCTACAAAATCGTTATATACAATTGAATCTTTATGTACAATAACATTATCGTGAAATCCCATATCCATACCTCCAATTCCAGTAAATAATGAAATAATCTTTAATTTATCATTCATATCCTCTACTTTAACTTTCATGATATCTTTTTCTCAAGTAATTTGTTTTATATCAATTTTTCAGATTCTCATAATCAAAAATAATGATGAAAATGCAACTAATTTGAAAAAAAATGACAATTAATGTTTAAACCATATAAATATGAAGATATTTGTATACAAAAACAATAAGTTTGAGAGCATCAATGAGGTATATGAATCAAAGTTATCAGAAAACTTGACATTTTACAACGACGATCAAATATTCAAGATTGAGATGTCTAATGAAAGCAAAAAAAGGAAAAGATCTGAAGAATTTCAAGAAATACAAACGGAAAGAATCTACAAAAATAAATACAATACTCAATGATTAAGTAAAAACTCACAAAAAACCTAAATTGTTTTTATGAACCTGATAATTTATCAAGTTCTTTTTTTCTTTCAGTAGATATTTCTGCCTCAATATAATACCATGATTTAACAGAAGGATCCCATCTTGCTCCAAAAGATTTGGCTTTGTTTTTATTTGCGAAACTTATTTTGATGTATATTTTATTTTCATTATTCTTTGGTTCTTCTTCAGTTTTTAATAAAATTAGCTCCTTCATAATTTGATCATCAACGTTTTTATTAACATACCAGTACTTATTCTTAGCATTCCATTTAGCACCAAGCTCTTTTGCTTTATTTTTATTGTGAAAAGTTATCCAATCAGGTTGAACTTCTTCGTTTTGATGACTTTCATTTGTTTTTCCGATAGATAAACATGCTAATCTATCGGCATGATAATTACCAATAGAATGTGGATCATTTTTACCAGTATGGGCTTCTATATGATGTAATTTTATATTTGTTTTGTTTTTAAATAAATGATATGCTTTTTTTAAAAGTTCAAGATTTGGGGGTATTTTATTTTCAGTTGTCTTCCAATTGTTTTTTTCTAATTTTTTACCATATGACGATACACATTTTATCACGTACTCAGAATCTGTATATAAATGAATAGTAACATTATTTTTTATATCTGGTTCTAAAATTTCAAGAGTTCTTATAAATGCTGTCAATTCACCCGTGTTGTTACTTTGTTTACCTTGAACTCTTTTGAATTCATTTCTTGAATCATTTTCTCCAAAATAAATACCATAACCAGCTAAAGCATTAGGTTGTCCATTATTAGAACACGCACCGTCAATATAAACATTAATGCTTTTCATAACCTTTAATATAAATAAATAAAATATCATTTTTTATTTAAGCGAACTTTCTAAAACAACATATGGATGATTTTTCATATGTTTTGAATCATTCAATTTAATATTAATAAGTTCTCCATTTACTTTAAAAATAATACTGAGTATAACATTTTTAATCACATTATTGTCTTTTATGTTTTTTCGAGAATTAATACAATAATTGAAAATATCCTTATCACTCATATCAATAATAAAAAGTATATCTTTTTCATGTATAGATTCTGAAAAATCTTGCAATTCTTCCAATTTTGTTACAATATTAATTTTAAAATTTTTACATTGTAAATATGTAATGATGTCGTTTCTACTTTTAATATAATCTAAAATATATTTATCGAAAATTCTAATATCTTCTTCATCATCAAACGCAGTATCACCGCCGTCAAAATTATCATCGTCAATAAAAGAATTATAAAGATCCGAATTAAACTTTTCTGGATTAGTATATTTGAAGAACGTATTTTTACATTGTTTGATGTATAAAAGTGTATTCAATCTAACCAATTTAATATCGACAGGAGTTAACTCGACTTCATCTGATTGAAAAACATAAGTTTTTGGATAAACAGTTTGTTTATCAGGGTTGTTGAAAAAATTATATGTAGAAATTTGTATATTTGTAAAAATTTTCTTGCAATATTTAAACATTTTAATTATTTCAAACATTTTAAATTTTTTGTGAATTTATATGTTACAAATATGCTTCTTGTTAAAATGCTGTATACTTTCTATAGCAGTATGATAATCTCTATTTGTTTTGTCTGATTTGTCAATATAAGAAAGTCCGAAATCAATTATTTTTAAAATGTGTTTGTTTTTAACTTTTTTGACCATTATATTTGATTCACAATATAGGTCATAATGAATGATATGTAGGTCTTGTAATATACGAGTTGCTTCTTTCAATTGCGCTAATAAATCGTCAAACTTTTTTTGAGATACTCTATTTATGTAATATCGCAACGTATGATTACCAGCATGTTCGAAAATAAGAATATTACAATCGCTTTCATGATGATTTGGAATGAACTTCAAGAAACATTCAAGTGGCCTGGAGTTTTCATGAATCTCAATCAATTCAGAAAAATACTTTTTATTCTCCACTAAGTTTGTATCTTTCAAATAATTATTCATAAAAACTTCTCTATCATAATCCTCTTTAAGTCTATGATTATTTTCTAAGAAGAAAATTTTTGAAAACATTAAAATTTCATTTTTTTTGTATGAAAAACAAAACAAATCTTTGGTTTTTTTTATGAGTTTGATATCAGTTATCATTGTATCATATATATCCATGTAGCAACCCTATCAATTTTTCACAGATAACGATAAAAACACTACATAACCCTATTTCATGCGCAAATCTATTCGAAATTTTATATTTTGTTGATTATAATGGATTCGTATGATAAAAGTAGTGTAGATACTTCTAATTCGTCAAAAGAATATCGAAGCAATTATACATGTGATTTAGATTTGGATAAAACATATAAAAACACATTATTAAATTATGAAAATGAAGAAGACATTTTATTTAATATGAAAAATGCTATTTTTATAAATTATGGTGAAGAAATATACAAAGATATATTGAATTTATACAATTTAAAAATAAAAGAATTTGATATTGATAAATTTGATATAGATTTATGGAATAAATGTTTAGAAACACATTCACATGTTCAAGACACTGAAATAAAATTTTGTTGCTGTAATTTACTCTTCAAAACTCCCATTAATAACAAAAGTGTAAAAGATATGTATCACAATTTAGTTCAAATGAAATGGAAATACGAAAAAATAAAGCAGTATATTCTCATATCAAATATGTATATTGAAAGTCGTTTAAGAAATCCGATACAAAATTGAGTAATTGCAATTTCAGATTTTATTGCATATGCCAGTTTTTTTATTACACATTTTGTTCAAAGATCTACAATCTTTTTTGCATTCCTTATTACCATCGAATGATTTTTTGATATTACATCTTCCAGTTTTCTTATTACACATTTTATTGAGAGATTCACAGTCTTTTTTACACTCTTTTGATGGTTCCGGAGATCTATATAAACCTTTATTTTTCATTACAGTTTTATAATTTTTCAATTGCATGTATTTGCCATTATATTTAACATATTCGATATTATTTTTTATGTAAATGTTTCTATCAAGATTGCCGATTTTGTCTTTTCTCACAACTTGGTAGTTTTTGTCATTTTTCGCTTTTCTAATTCTTTCATAATGACCAATGATGTTTACCATTTCTATATTTCTAATATACGTAATCATAAAAATAGTTCTAAGTTACTATACAACTCATCAAACAATCTCAAGGTTTGAGTATTATCTAAATTTTTCCAATGATTTGGTGTTTTATATTGAAAAAGCTCTGCATCTATTTTAATAACACTCCAAATGTCTGACTTGAATATAGCGAAAGGTGACATATAATTATGCAATAATTTTCCTTCTGAAAAAAGGGTTTCTAATATATATGCCATGCCATTAGAGGTTCTATCAATAGAGTCTTCATCACCTATATCAGATGGGAAACTACAAATCTGATATATAGGAATATCAATACCTTTTGAAGATTCGTCATTTAAATGATCATTACTTCCAAAATTTCTAAATAAAAACACTGTATAAAAACCATTGTCGTTGGAGAAATCTATAAAAAGACTACGATCTTTGATTTTTTCAATAAGATATGGTCTTTCAACTTTTTGATTGACAGCAAATGGTATCATTTCCATAATTGCATCAATGTTTTCAGATGTCATCAGTTGTCTTGTAATAGGATTAATAGGATGTTTATTAACATTATAGTAACTAATGATATAATTATATAAATCAACCGGGTTTCCACAATCTGTACGAATAATGTTATTATTTTCATCCCTTGTATGTATTTTAACCAGTAATTGTAATTTATATAGAGGATATTTATGTAAAGGTGTAAAATCGCTACTAAATGGAGAAGATAAAGCTTCGTTATTATCTAAATTACATTTATCTTTTTCATCACCAATATATTCAGATAAAAGAGTGTCACGAGATTTATTGAAATTTTTGGTACTATTTTCAAGGTGAGAAATCTTTTGTTCTTGTATAGAAGCCAATTTTTGATCATATAAAGATTTTGATAATTGATATTTTTCCATTTCTGCATTATATTTGTCGATAGATTCTTTTTCCATACTTTGCATGTCCTGTCTTCTTTTAAGTTGCTTCTTGTAAATTCTTTGCACTTCTTCTTCTTGACTTTTATTTAGTTCTTCTGATTTATCTCGAAATGTTTGTCGTATTTCTTCAATATCGGGAGACCTTGGAAGAGATGCATTATATTTTAAAAATGGTTTTAAAGGTTCTTCCAATTCAATATCTTTATATTCTAATTGTTCAAATTCTTTTATTTGTTTTGTTTGATTAAATTTCGCAATTTGAATAAGATCTTGTGCAGTATAGATGATGAAATTCCCAATATCTATTTTTTCAATTATATCACCGAATTGATTTTCATTAAAGAAAATATTTTTGTCTAAAGAAATGTCTTTAATTTTATGCGAAATCATATCAAATATTTTTGTCAAAGTATTTGTTGTAATTTCAATATTCAAATCATTACTTATTTTTCGTAAATCACTCATGTTCTTCAATTTCATTTCAAGATTTTGTAATTCTCCTTGACCAAGATGGGTAAAGGATATAACAATGTTTGATATTAAAATCATAACATATTCGGCAAATTCGTACAAAAAGACATTAATAATTTGCAAAATATATTTATTCAATAATGATATATTATTAATTGGAGAGTAATTGCAATTTTTTCTCATGAATTTGTTTGGTTTTGAAATAATAATATTGTAAATTTCTGTATATTTCAAATATAAATGAATATTTTGTTTGACCTCGTCAGTTTTATTAGGATATTTGGTTTCTATTTTTTGCATTAAACAATAATAAAACAAAAAATCAAAATCATCGTCGATATCGTCGTTTATATAGTAACAATGTAAGTTAGGTAATTTTGATTTAATATTTTCGATAACTTTATCAATTTGTTTAAAATGTTTTTTCTCTTTATTCCATAACAAATTAAAGGCATTCTCATATAAGATACCGTATTCTGTTTCAATATGTATAAAACTTATTTGCTTTGTATCTATATTCATAAGAGTTATTGGGTTTTTATACATATTTTGTTTCCATTTTTGAATTTGACTTAAATTTATTATATTGTTATGTTCGTGTTTTTGAGATATGTTATTAGATTTCATATTTATTAAATATGTATATTAAAAAAAAGAGTACATTGATTAATCAAACGTATCTACAATTGCATCAATACCCCCGGCAGCTCTCAATGGTTTAAAGAAATAGGTCATAGCAAACAGGGCCCATGCTGATATCATTGAGATTATACCTATGACTATAATAGTAATACCTATGAAAAAATTGTAATTTTCCACAACAAAACTATCAGGATATGACGGATCGTAATAAATAGTGACTCTGTCGTTATCATTGACAACTTTTTGAAAGGTATAATTTTTCGAAAATGTTTCTTCACCAACAGTATATTCAATATTGACCTCGCATTCTTTTTGACTCTTTAAGTTTTCAGAGTTGTTTTTACTTCTTGGGGTATCAGAAGAGCAAGAAATTATCTTGATAATACCTGTAGTTTTTTGGGTTTTTTTAGAGTGTAATCTGATTAAAATAAACCCGATTATAATTGCAACAATGGCAATACATGAGGTAATGACAGCTCCAATGAATTTGTAAATCAATCCAATATTCGAAATTGTATCATATGCGGGTTCGAATACATTTTGATTGTCTTTGACATCTTTGATTGCAGATGCTATGAACCCACGTCCATTTTGTTTAACCATATCTTTTATTATATATGTGATAAAAAATGATAAAAATATAGTATTTTTTCATAAATGGTGATCCAAATATTTCAGAATAAGCAAGAAGAATTGAATTTTATTGTTAAGATGGTAAAAACGATCCAAAAAATAAAAAAGAAGAACAATATTCGATCTATAAAAAATCAAAAAAAGCACAAAAACAATAAATATATCTCTAATATATAGGATACGAAAATGTCGTCTTCAAAGAACGAAAATCATAACAATTTAACATTAATGAAATCTACTTTAAAAAGTGAAATACAAAACCTAATATCAGAAAGAGACAATATTGTAAAACAAAATAATAAAAAATTTACGTTACTGAAAGAATTTGATAATTATATTTATAATACAATTTTGAATTCAAGAAACTCTTTTTTAGATTTGTTTAAAAATCAACAATTTGACAACAATATATTACTTTCTTTAGAAGACAAACTGAAAAAAAAAATATCTTCAAGAAATGATCTTATTCGAGATATAATGAATGAAGTCAAAAATCTTGATGGTATTATAAACACTATTAAAGAGTTTAGAAAGATATATATTGATGAAATCAAAGATGTAATTAAAAACAATTCTGAAGATAAATCAATACCTGAAAAGGAATGGAATAAACTTGCAGTTGAGATTTTCACAAAAACATTTGAAGATGTTTTGAAGGTCAGGTCAAAAAAAGACTTTGATGAAATTAATTCAAGTTTCAAAAAAAGATATAGAACACCATCTCCGTCAAAATCGCCGACAAAACAATCTACAAAATCGCCTAAAAAATCACCTAAAAAACAATCAAAAAAGGTAAAGATCGATGAGACAAAAAATACGAGATTTGCTATACCCCCTTCATAAAAACTTCAAATATTTAATTTTTCTTTTTTTTTCAAAAAAATGAATATTTCATATTTTATAATCATAACATTTGCAATGAATACAAATGAAGATAATGGTATCAGTTTTATCTCAAACACTCTCTTATCCGAGTTACATAAGCACAGAAATGAAAGGAACAATATGAGCAAAGAAGAAAAGGAACAGATGATAATCGACGCAAGAAACAAAGCTTTGAAGGCAAAGCGTGATAGCACGTATTTGATACATATTAAAAGCCTTTATAACAAGGTTATGAATCAGACGTCTTTAACAGACGAAATTAGCATCTTCAAAGTGAAGTATCACGAAATGATTAATGCGAAAAAATTCAAAAAAGCTCCTTTGAAAACCCCCAAAAAATATACGAAAGATTCTGATACTTTCCACAGTTTCGTCGAAGACTATGTGAAGAATTTGTCAGACGAGAGTCGTGAGTCTATTATCAAGAAATATGGAGAGGATAAAGCAATTGAGCTTCTTCATCTATGGCAAAATAAAGCTTTAGAGATGACTGAGGAAGAAAAAGAGGAATACTTTGCGTGTAGCACTGTATTCAGTATTCAAAGTGAAATTGCGATATTGATATTAAAAGATGAAATTGGAGCCCACATTGATTGGAAATATGAATGAAATGATTTTAAAAAAAACTAAAAAATCCAAATCTCTCATCGAGATTTTTGGTTTTTACTTTTTCAACGTTATCGATAGGTTTGCATGATTGTTTATTCTTTGGATTCGTGCGAGTAATATAGTATATACATGCATTCATTATATAATTATAATAAGGTTTATTTTATAGATAATTCTCTTATTGTTTCAATGATATTTTGTAACATACTGTCGACTGTTTGATCATCGTCTGGTTTTAATCTCTTTGCTTGAGGAGATTTATTGTCTTTATGGTCACTACTTCTTTTTCTCTTGGCAGTCGAATGCATAATTGATTCTTTTTGTTTATCATCGGATTTTGTTTTATTTGATTGAGGAGATTTTTGTTTATCATCTGAACTTGAAGAAAAATCATTTTTATCAGATGAAATTTCAGGAAGGTATTCGGAATCTTTATCTGATTGACGTTCGTCATTTTTTTCAGAAGATGAAATAACAGATAAATTAGCTATTGCTTTGTCTTTTGCAGCTCTTTGGCGTTTTTCTCTTGGTTCTATATGGTGTGATGTATCATTATCATCATCTGAAAAATATTCTACGCTTGAAACATCTTTTTGATCAGGAGAATGTACTTTACTTTTTGCAGTCTTTGAACCTTTATTATCAGATGTAATGTCAGTTCTTTGTATTATTTTTTATCTTGTTTCAAACTTTTCAAAAGTTCTTTTTCAACTTTTTCAACACCAATATCAACAAAATCTTTGATATCAATTATAGAATCTGATGATTCTAAAGTTCCATTTTTTAAATAATTATCCATTCTGGATTCGTCTGTATTATCAGATTTACCAAGTTTATATACAGCATATGTATCGTCTTTATTTTGTAGATGTTGGTTATCACGAAGAACATCGTGTGTAGTTTTAATAAAATACATTCTTCTGACTTTAATAGCATTTTTCAAATGCCGTGGATTCATTTTCAATCTTTCATCGACTGTTTTTTTCTGACATGCTTTTTGGTGATTTGTCAAACCACTTTTACTTGATTCAGTAAACAAACATCCTTCGTAAGGACATTGAATTCTATCAACGTTCATGTCTTTTGGCGCATCGCTTACGTTTATAACATACTTGTTCCAATATTGTTGTATTATTTTATTCTCTTCAAGTAAAGATTAAATATGTCGACGAAATCTACAACTACTCAGATACGTCCCCAATCGGCTCGAAGCGGCTCAGTAACGTTCCAGACACGTCCCCAATCGACTCGAAATGCATCAATAACTGCTCAGACACGTCCCCAATCGAGTCGAAACACATCTACAACTACTCAGATACGTCCCCAATCGAGTCGAAACGCATCTACAACTTCTCAGATACGTCCCCAATCGGCTCGAAACGCATCAATAA
>Ga0181567_10000464_pt1 | contig 30321 bp, 21 predicted proteins | sample 101ome_14_FD_133761 | JGI IMG/M metagenome (GOLD analysis project Ga0181567, IMG submission 133761) | Coastal salt marsh microbial communities from the Groves Creek Marsh, Skidaway Island, Georgia - 101403AT metaG (megahit assembly) | ecosystem: Environmental > Aquatic > Marine > Intertidal...
CAATAGAGGCATCGTCGGATCCGTAGGCGCTAGCGGTCGCAGTGAAATCATAGTCGACACTCGACTGGACAACCGATACATATTGGACGATGACATGCGGCTTTCAGAGATGGCTGTCCCCATTAAAGCCGATGGACGCGTTATTGGCGTGATCGACAGTGAACATCCCGATGTAAACTTTTACCAGCCGCATCACCTGCGCATCGTCGAAAACATCGCAGCCGTCTGCGCTCACAAAATTGCCCGCTCTCTTAGCGAACGAGAAAAAGCCAACACCGCAAACTTTTTTCTCAGAAACCCAAATCCCGTTTTCCGCGTCTCCGATCAGCACGTCGTCACCTTAGCCAACGAGGCCTGCGCAACGCATCTGCCCGGTCTCGTAGTACAGCATCAGTCCATTGAGATGGAAGATCTGATCAATTCTATGGATGGGGTGTTTGCTAGCCAACAATCAGATACGATCCGCATAGCATTTAACGAGCGCATATTTCAACTCAACGTCGTTTTGGCACTGAGCGGAGATAGCGTCAACGTGTACGGAACCGACGTAACGGACCTTGAACAAGCACGCGCACTGGCGCAAAAAGCAGAGCGTGCGAAAGCCAATTTCCTCTCTGTTATGAGCCACGAGATTCGCACACCACTAAACGCAATCCTCGGCCTAAACACCCTATTAAGCGACTCGGCAAGCAGCGACCTCGAACGCCCACGTCTGCTGGCAGAAATGGGAGCCGCAGGAAAACATTTACTCTCACTGATAAATAATATTCTCGACTTTGAGCGTATCAGTGCAGGCCGACTGGCACTCAGTCAAACGCCCTTTGATGCGATCGATATGTTCAACGAACTGATCAGCATATTTAACCAGCAGGCCAAAGAAAACGGCAATACGCTGCACCTATCCCTGCCCGAAGACATGCCTCGCTGGCTCTCTGGGGACCGCAATAGCATCATGCAGATGCTTACTAACCTGATCGGTAACGCACTTAAATTTACGCGCAATGGACGCGTAGAGGTTAACATTAGCAGAGATGAATCACCAGACCGCTGGAAAATTGCAGTATGCGATAGCGGTGATGGCATCAAACGGGATGATATCGAGCGGATTTTTGTACCCTTTGAACAACTCGATGAGAGAGAAAAGAATACAAAGCGCCGCGGGTCGGGCTTGGGTTTAGCTATCACGAAACAGCTAGCCGAACTGCATGGAGGGTCCCTCAGCGTAGAGAGCACGTGGGGTGAAGGTTCCTGTTTTACGCTGCTTCTACCGCTGCCGCCGACAACATCGGCCATAGGAAAGACGGCCGGTCAGCCCAAAACGGAACCTGTAAAAGACGTGCCGCAGTCGTGCGTGCTAGTCGTCGACGATAACGCAATCAACGTTCTTGTTGCACAGCGCACTATTGAGCAATGGAACTATTCTGTAATAACGGCAGCCGATGGCAAACAGGCCGTAGAGGCCTGGCGCCAACACAGCCCAGACGTCATACTGATGGACTTACATATGCCGGTTATGAACGGCATGGAAGCGGCGGAGCAGATCGGACAATACGAAGCCGCGCAGCAGCTAAAACACACGCCCATTATCGCTCTGACAGCCGATGCAGAAACAGAAACCCGCGAACAGGCCATACGGGCTGGCATGGTCGACGTGCTTACGAAACCTTTTGATCGCGAGATATTACAGCAGACTTTGATAAGGCACTGCTCCCCTGCCGATGGACAGCAGAGCTAAGGGATGACTCACAGACTATCTGGCGTCCAGCGAAGAGCCAGTCCAATAGAGCGCTCGACGTCGGATTCGATAATGGGCGTGATGGGAACGCGAAACTCTGCGTGACGGTCGTAGAGCAAGTCCCGAGCCTCAAGGCTTATTTCTAAGCTTTTAGAAACGGACTTCGAAAAGCGTACATCAAGCCCCCAGTACGAATCGGCCTGCACCCTGTACCGGCCTTCTCTAAAATCGCCAATTTCCCCGACGTAGCGCAGCTGTAAATCGCAGAGAAGATCCCAAAGACATCTATTTGAAGAGCGCAGCACGGCCTGATGCGTAGGAGAGTTGTGTTCCCACGAGGAGCCCTCATCGTAAGATCCCTCCACGCGCACGTCAATGTCCGTATACACATATGCAGTTTGCAACTGCCATTCGGACATCAGCTCTGTATCGAGTGTAATTTCAAAACCTTTTGACGTCGCATCCATGTTGTTGGCAAACGATACCGGAAAAACCACGCGGCCCAGCTGTTGATCAAACTCAGGCGTAACCAATTCGTTGGTGTGAAGCCCTTCGTACTCGGTCCGATATGCGGCCATATCGAGCCTCCACCGCGCCCCCAATTGGGTTCGATACCCCAACTCAACTGACCTGGCCACCTCGTTTTCAAACTTCGAGCTGCCTCGTAGGACCGTTACAATGGTGTCGCTGCGCGCTTCGGTCTCAAACACCGATACGGTGCCCAGCGCGCGCAGGTCCTGATCCCCGCGAGCCGGTGCTCGATTCGCTCTTGAAGCAGCAACCCAAAAGGTGTTAGATGTATTGGGGGTCCAAGCCAAACGAACGCTGGGGGCAAGCGAAATACCCGAGAAGGAAGAGTGTTCAACCTTGGCTCCGGCAGTCAGTTTGAGTCGGTCTGGCAACAGAGCGAACTCATCTTGAGCAAAAATGTTGAACACACTGTACCATCGCGAAGGGGGATCAAAGTACACAAAATCACGCACTGCATACTCATCCCAATGCTGACGATAGCCGGCTCCCCACACAAACTGATGACCTTCGCCGATCTGCCATTGGTGCAGCAAGTCGATATCCCACGTATGCAGTTCGCCCTTGGTCAGTTCACCCGAATCTCTAAACGAATTGTCGTAATAAGCTTTGATCTTCCACGTAGAACGCTCTGATGCAGTGCGCGTCCATCCGATGACGGCATAAGAACCCGACGTATGAGAATTGGCACTGCGCTCGTTTAAAAACGGCGCTTCAAGCACGGGTATGCGGTAGTTTTCAAACGACTCGTTCCTATACGTGCTCAGATCGACTGATAGCTCGTCTCCGTTGGCAAGCGTGCGATCGGCGCGCAGCCCGATGCGTCCCGTAGTCCAATTGTCAGCTGCGCTCTTACCGTTCCGCACGGCGTGGTCATACGATGCGTAATGCAGCCGCAGGGCACTGTTCCAATCCCCAATCTTCAAACCGTACGTGGTGCTCACACGCGCCCGCGTCTCCGTGCCCATTGACTGCGTTATGACAACGCCCTTTGTATCCGTCGCCCGCCGTGTGATGATATTTATGACGCCATTGACCGCATTAGCTCCCCACAGAGCTCCACCCGGTCCACGCACGATCTCAATGCGCTCGATATCCTGTAACGCAATCTCATTGTCCGACCATATGACGCCATTAAAGAGCGGAGAATAGACCGTTCGACCATCGATCATAACCAGCAGTTTGTCGGCAAACACATCATTGAATCCGCGCACGGATACAGCCCATTTACTGGCATCAATGCGCGCGACTTCTACTCCCGGAACGCCGCGCAGTACATCCGGTATCGTAGTAGCGCCGCTGCGCTGAATTTGCTCCCTCGTCAGGACGTACACTGCTGCCGGCGCGACAAAGAGCGGCTCTTCCTTCTTAGAAGCGGAAAAAACCTCCACTTCCATCAGATCCTCTAGGGACATCAGGTCCAAGTCGAAGTCTTCGGCCCAACCTACGCTAATGGCTGTACTGAGGCAGCAAACAATAGCCCACAGCAGTCCATTACGGAGTCGACGCTTTAGTAAGTTCGTCATTTATGTATTCCAGTATTTTCGATTACACATACGTGGAACGCAGATGTTGTATGCGCAGTGCAGAAGCCAGCTCTTGACTCGAAACACTCTGACCCTTGCCATGATAAGATAGGACACGTTCTTCATCGGGCAACAGCGTAAAGCCGTTGTCTTCGAACTCACCGCGCAGACCCTGCGCTTCCAGTGTGAGATAAAAGACTGGCGCGTCCGTGCTAACTACGACGACGAGTCGACCGTCTTCCTCCTCAACGACGCGACACTGCACTTCGGCTTTGGGCAAATCACACGACTTCCAGGGAACAAATACATGCTCATTGCGCACCACTTCTTCCCCCACGGTCACGTCGAGCACGGCAAATACTTCCGCACGCACGGGCGCCAGTGTATCTACGCTCAGCTTGCGCAACTGAAGGGCACTACCCGCTTCGATCGATGCAGATAAATCACCCCTGTGCACTAACTCCCCCTCAAAAGAAAATATACGCAACGAACCCTTAATATCGACTGCCCGCAACTGGTCGTTGGTAACCCACACCTCTAGCTCATCTTGCTCCGTTTGGAATGCCGAAACAATGGTCGGTGCATAGAAGCGTTTGGCCATGTAGTGCAACAGCTTCCATTTGCCGCCGTATTCCAACGACGACCAAGAGCATACGGGCCAGAGGTCGTTGAGCTGCCAGTAGAGCGTGCCCATGCAAATGGGCCGCAGATGGCGCCAATGCTCAACGGCCGTCTTGATCGCTAAGCCCTGCTGTACCTGGCTCAGATAAACAAAATTGTCGAAGCCATCGGGCATCCGAAAATAGCGCGTAAACATCTCGGTTATTTTGGAGTTGCCACCGGGGTTGCGCTGATGGTGCTCCATAATCGGCGCCGTAACGTTAAATTGATCTTCCGGCGCATACGTTTCTATCGTCTGCATGGAAGGAAAGGACTGGTAGCCAAATTCCGAGCAAAAGCGCGGCGCAACGTCGTAATATGCGTCAAAGGACTTTCCGGAGTGCCACACCTGCCAGTAGTGCATATCACCGCGTGAATCGTCATGCCAGTTATCGGAGTAATCGCCGCGCCCGCCGCAGGGCGAGGACGGCCAGAAGGAACGCGTTGGATCGCATTCGTCCACTACGCGCCCCAGAACGCCCTCGGTGAGGCGGTCGTAGTCGACCAGATAACGATCGCGGTTATCGCGCGAGGCGGGAAACCAATTTAACGCACCTAGGTCTTCGTTGTTGCCGCACCACAGCGCTATACAGGCGTGGTCGCGCAGGCGTTTAACCTGGTAGCGAGCCTCTTCTTCGACGCTGGCGAGAAACTCTGCCGTCGCCGGATAGGTGGAACAAGAGAACATGAAGTCCTGCCAAACCAACAGGCCTTTCTCGTCGCATAGATCGTAGAAATCCTCCGACTCGTACTGACCGCCGCCCCACACGCGAATCATGTTCATATGCGCCGCCGCGGCGCTGCTCAAGAGATCGTCGAGCACGGCGCGCGTCTGCCGGGCGGGCAGAGCATCACAGGGAATCCAATTGGCTCCTTTGGCAAAAATGGCTACACCATTAACGTGAAATGCAAAGCTGAGACCGCGGTCGTCTTCCTCTGTGACTAAAGCCAGTTCTCGCAGTCCAATTCGCTTTTTTACCCGGTCACCCGCAGTCGCAACCTCGAGTTCGTAGAGGGGTTGCTCGCCGTAGCCAGCGGGCCACCAACGCTTGGGATCTGCAATCTCAATCGATTCCTTCAGCGCGTTCAGGCCTTCGACCAGCGCAACCGACCTACGCACACTCTGACCGTCTACGGACAGAACGAGCTCACTAGGACCGGCCTGCGCTGCGAGAACCTCTACATGGACGTCTAATCGACACGCCTGCTCGGTAAAATGCTGCTCCGTATAGACGTGCTCTATGCGTCCAGGTGATGCGGTAGCCAGGTACACGTCTCCGTATAGCCCTGCCGCCATCAGACAGCACCCCCAATCCCAGCCAGCGTGGCACTGCGCCTTGCGCACCAAGTTGCGATGCGGTGACTGGACGGGATAGTCGCTGCCAGGTATTTCGTACGGCATCTGACCAACGCGTTCCATAGCTACCCGCTCGGCCGAGCGAATGCGCACTTCTATCGCATTGGAACCGGTCTGGAGGTGGTCTTTAACGTCAAAACGACAGCGCGTAAACATATTGTCGCTCTGCCCGACGATCTGACCGTTGACGCGCACTTCTGCAACCGTATCGATGCTGTCAAAGTGCAGGTAGACAGAAGGGGCCTGTAAAAAATCGGTATCCACCGAAACGGAGTGCGTGAAAAGCCAGTCTTCCCCGTGCAAATACTGTAAATCGAGCTCGTTGGTACCCCAATAGGGATCTTCTATATGACCAACATCTAGCAGCGCGCTGTGCACGTCGCCGGGAACGGTCAGGGCGAATTGCTTCCCCGCGCCTTCCGCCTGCCAGCTACCCCGTAAGTGTATCCTGTTGTTCATTTCACGTACGCCTGTCATGTATGCCCAACTCCTAAACGGCCTATAACGAGAGAAATGGAGTATGTAAAACCGTCCCCATTTGACACTATCCTCGCCGTAAACTACGGTAAAGATTCTGGCTATACCAACGCCGCGGTGCGACCCATCAAGCGATAATACCCTCCGCTACAAGCGATTCAATCTCTTTGTCACTATACCCGTTCGCACGCAGCACTCGCGCGCTGTCGTCTCCTAGCAGAGGTGCCGGACGCGCCTGCACAGCCGGCGTCTCACTCAGACGCAGTGGAGTGCCCACGTGCCGGGTTGCGCCCACCTGTGCGTGGTCTACCGCCACCAGCATCTTATTGACCACAAGCTGTGGATCGGCCAATGCCTCGGCCGTTGAACGCACCGGCGCTACGAGGATATCCTTTTCCTCGAGCAGGGGTATCCACTCCTCGCTCCGCTTTGCCTCAAAAACGGGATCTAAGATCGCGCGCAGATCGTCGCGGTGGTTTTTCGCCGTTTCTAAATCTGCAAACCGCGCGTCAGCGGCTAGCCCCGACACGCCGAGCGCGTCTTCCAGATCGGCCATCAGCGCATCAAACGGACGGAAGAGCGCCGTAACCATAAGAAACCCGTCTGCCGTTCGAAATACGGCGCCGTCCAGCGGATTGCCGCGCGGATGTGTAGCTCCACCCGAGCCATCGTCTTCCCCGTTGTCGCCGACGTTAAGCAATGTAGAAGTGTTCCACGCCTGCATGCTCATCATTCCATCCAAGAGCGATGTCTCCACATATTGACCTTTCCCCGTTCGCTCGCGCGCAAAGAGCGCTAGGAGAATGGCCTGTGCCAGGAGCATACCACCCGTAAAATCGGCGACCGTAAAGGGCAGACGCTGGGGGCCGCGCGCGCCCAAGAAACGCGCAGACGCTCCGCTCAGCGCCTGCGCCATCGATTCGTGTCCGCCCTTATTTCTGTCCACGTAGGGCCCGCTAGATCCATATCCGGAACCCACGGCATAAATCAGACGCGGGTAACGCTCACTGAGCGTTTCGTAGTCCAAACCCAACTTTTCCATCACGCTGCCGGAGCGGAAGTTGTGCACCAGAATATCGGCCCTTTCCAACAGCCTATGCACAACTGCTAAACCTGCGCTCTTTTTGAGGTCGACGACCAGACTCTCTTTGCTCAGGTTGAGACTGGCAAAAGGCATGCTCTGCCCGTTATGCCAAGGTCCAAAGGCTCGAGCTAAATCACCCTGTCCAGGGCGCTCGACTTTAATGACTTCGGCTCCGTGATCGGCCAGCACTTGTGTGGCAGCAGGCCCAAAAATCACCTGAGTGAAGTCCACTACGCGAATACCTTCTAATGCACTCATAAAAACACACGCTCTCTTCCCGATAGATTATATGCTTGTTGCGCTTTTTTATCTGATCGCCGTTTCGCTCACCGGCTTGCTCAGTCCCCCCGAGCGCAATACCTTTGCACCCCTCTGTATTGACGTCCACACGACGGAGCACACGCGTATGAATCCACCCGCCCCCAAATCGGCCGTACTGAGCGAGCAAGATGCAACCTTCTTTGAGCAAAATGGCTATCTGCTCATCAAAGATGCCCTGTCACCTGGTCTCTTAGCCGAGCTTAACGAGGCCGCAGATGCTCTATACGCGCGCGCTGAGCAACAGACCGGGCTAGAGCCCCATGGCAAACTTAACCTGCGCAACTGTGTCGTCCATCACGACGCCTTTTTGCAGCTGCTCGACCATCCTACGACGGCGCCGCTGGCTTGGCAGATCCTCGGCTGGAACATACAGATGGTCACTACGCATCTCATCGTGCTTCCTTCGCAGGCCGAACCCAGCCAAGAGAAGAAAGCCCAGCTCGGCTGGCATCGCGACGGCGGCACTTCTTCCAATGAGATGAGTGAACCCCATCCGCGCATCTTGCTTAAGATCGCCTATGCACTGAGCGACCAAACGCTACCTTCATCGGGCGCCACGTGGATCGTTCCCGGCTCCAATCGCATGATTGGAAAGCCGCCCGTCGACGCGGAAACTGGACTGCTGCGCGGAGCCAAGCCCTTAAACGTTCCGGCGGGCTCGGCCTTTATCTTTGAGCAACGAACCTTTCACTCCATCGGTCATAATTGGTCTGGTTTTCCACGCAAAACGCTCTTTGTGGGCTACGCCTATCGCTGGGTCAAACCGATGGACTACGTGCAAATGCCCGACCAGCTGATCGCGCGCGCCAATCCCGTCCAGCGACAGCTGCTGGGCGATGTAAGCGATGCGCTAAGCTACTACATACCGCGCGATGAGGACGTTCCGCTCAAGGCGATGATGCAGGCCCGCTAAGTGCGCACTGCTGCTCAGTGCATGCATCGTTTTGACCGAGCAAATTCCCGCTCAACGCCCCGCATAAAATCCAATCACACCATCCACTAGGACAAAGCACGTGACCCAACCCAACATACTCATCATACAGGCCGATCAACACCGAGCAGACTGCATTGGCGCCTACGGAAACGCAGATGTACAAACGCCGCATATCGACTCACTCGCTCACGATGGCGTGCGCTACGCTAACTCCTTTTGCGCCTATCCCGTATGCACTCCGTCGCGCTATTCTTTCTTATCGGGCCTCTACGTGCGCCAGCATTTAGGCGGCAGCAACCACTGCACGCTGCCCTCAGGGCTGGCCACTTTTCCGCGCTTACTGCGCGATGCCGGCTATCGCACTAAAGCCGTGGGCAAAATGCACCTCACCCCAACCTACGCCGACGTGGGATTTGACCAACTGCTCTTGGCAGAACAAAATGGGGCCGGACGCTACGACGATGACTATCATCGCTGGCTGCGCGACAGAGATCAGGGCCATTTCGTCGATCTGCTCGACCAAGAGAGCGAGTATCGCCAGCATGCACCGGATGCCTATTGGGACAACGTCGGTGCTCTCGTCTCAGATTTGGACGAGGAGTATCACTCCACTACGTGGATCGCCGAGCGTGCCGTGGAAGAGGTCACAGCTTGGCAGGGCGGAGGCAACCTGCTCATGGCAAGCTTCATAAAGCCGCACCACCCCTTCGACCCGCCCGCATCTTGGGCCGACATGTATGACCCCAACGCGCTGCACATGCTGCCCGGCTATACATCAGCTCCACAGCCCCAAGACCTCGCCTTTAGCCGGGGATACTTCCCCTATGACGAAATGACCGAGGCAAAAATACGCCGTGCAATGGCCTACTACTACGCGACTATTTCGCAGATAGACCATCACGTTGGTCGCCTCATCGCCCTCCTCAAAGATAAAAACCTATATGACGACACGCTCATCTTATACAATAGTGACCACGGCGACTATATGGGATATCACCATCTCCTGCTTAAGGGTAACCATATGTACGAGCCACTCATCCGCGTTCCGCTCATCGTGAAGTATCCCGGCCAAGAGCAGGCCGGCTCCGTCTGCGATGCCCTCGTTAACAGCATAGACTGCGCGCCGACTCTCTTACAGAGTGCCGGCTGCGCGGTGCCCCGACACATGGCCGGCGCCAATCTACTCGATCTGCCCGAGCGCGAATTCATCTTCGCCGAGTCGGGCAACGGCCACAGCTACATGGTGCGCTCGCGGCAATACAAGCTGCTCTGGTGCCGCGACGACGCGCACTCGCAGCTTTTCGATCTCGACGAAGACCCATGCGAACTGCACAATCTCTACGCCGATCCCAGCTGTGCGCAGACCGTTTCCGCTATGAAGTCGGCACTTGCACAGTGGGCTCTTTTCAATGCGCCTTCTGCCATCCATCTCGACGAAGACGCACCCATTGTGCGCACGGCCAACGCGCGCGCTCACGACGCTGGTCACCGCCAAGCCATGCACGCCTATTTCGCCCAGCAGATGCAGAAACATCTAGACAGTTGAGTCGTTATTTTGGCGTGCGTTAACAGAGCACATCCGTCAGCACACGCTGCCACCCGACCCGCACGACGAGGATCTTTACCATGAACATTACGCACGCCCTAGGTGAGCTCGGAGCTACGTCCGATGCGATCCGCGAAGAACATCGCCGCGATTTAGATGAGAAAGGGTACACCCTGCTGCCAGGCATTATCGATGCAGCGTGGCTAGAAGACCTGCGCACACACTTTGAGGAACTCTGCCAGCGAGAAGGGCCGGGAGCCGGCACAGAAGTTCATCAAGAAAAGGGCACTCGCCGCCTGTCCGATCTGGTCAATAAAGGCGCTGTATTTGACCGCGTCTACACGCATCCCCAGGTACTGGCCTGCATACACCACGTGATCGGACGCGATTTCAAGCTCTCTTCGCTCAACGCGCGCGACGCACTGCCAGGCGAAGGTCTACAGGGGCTACACGCCGACTGGGGCGCCGACTACGACGGCCAGTTTCACGTCTGCAATTCCGTTTGGCTACTCGACGACTTCACCCGCGATAATGGCTGCACGCGCCTCGTGCCCGGTTCGCACAAAAAGCCGCATCCAAGTAATGCGCTAAACGATACGAGTGCACCGCACCCCGACGAGGAATACGTGATCGCACCCGCGGGTAGCGTAGCCGTCTTTAACAGCCATACTTGGCACGGTGGCACCATGAATACCAGCAGCGACCTGCAGCGACGCGCACTGCACTGCTACTATACTGCGCGCGAACATCGCCAGCAGCTCGACCAGCGCGCCTATCTGCGCTACGAGACCTTTAAACGCATCGCGCCCGCTGCGCGTTACATACTCGACGTAGACGTGGAGTGAACGGACTCATCGGCGCCGTATGCAAAGCGGGCCGGAGGCATATAGGCCCCCGACCCGCTGCAAAGCACCTGATAACTCTTTACTAAATATACCCAGTCGAACCGTCAGGCCGCGTTGGACTCGAGCGCTCCCAGTGCACGTACTCATCCCCCTCAATCGCCTCTTCGTTGATTTCTACACCCAGTCCCGGACGGTCGGGCCGCAGTTCCAAATAGCCATCTTTGGGCAGGTAGGGTTCGTCCACCCAATCATTCCATTCGGTGTCCGTCGGCAAGAGATATTCGAGAATCTTGAAGTTGGGCTGCGAAGCAGCGAAGTGCACGTTGACGGCCGTAGCCAAGGGTCCCATCGGATTATGGGGCGCGACGCTTACATAGTGCGCCTCGGCGATGGCTGCAATCTTACGCATTTCCAGCAAGCCACCGCAGACGCAGATGTCTGGCTGGATAATATCCGCTCCCTGACAGGCGAGCAGATCTAAAAACTCAAAGCGCGTGTAGAGCGACTCACCCGTCGCCAGCGGCACCTGCATCTGCGAACGCAGCTTAGACCAGGCCGGCATGTGTTCGGGACGCAGCGGTTCCTCGTAAAAAAACGGATCGTAGGGAGCCAGTGCGTTGGCCAACTGCAGCGCCAAGACGGGCTCGAAAATCTTGGCGTGTGGATCAAAGGCGAACTCCCATTCCTCCGGCGTATTCTTGCGAATATCTTCAAAGTAGCGCGCCGCTTCACGACACACTAGGCCCCAGCGACTCGCGTCTGGATCCAGCTTGTAAGGGCTCGTCTTGAAGGCAGTAAATCCGTAATCCTCATGCAGTTTGTGCGCCTGTTCAGCAGCCTCTTGACCGTCGCGTCCACCAATACCGCGGTAAATGCGAATCTTGTCGCGGACGGCCCCCCCCAACAGCATGTACACCGGCAGGCCCGCTGCCTTACCGGAGATATCCCACAGCGCGTGGTCAATCGCCGAAATCGCCGAAAGACCAATCCCGCCCGGCGGGAAACGAAACTGCTGCATGAGCTTCATCATAATAAACTCAATCCGCCGCGGGTCGATGCCCTTGATCAACTCGAAGCAATAGTCCACAACGGGCCCGACAGATAGATCGGGACCGATAGAATAAGCTTCTCCCCAGCCGCTAATCCCCTCATCTGTCTCAACTTTTACCAGCACGCGCGGGCGGTTGCCAAAACGAGCTACAACAGGCTTAATAGCTGTAATCTGCATGCGTTTGCTCCTACTTGAAAAAGACTGGATACGCTTTGCCTTCGGCTTCGCGTTTGATCAGGTTGACCAATTCCATCGTGTGATAGTCGCCCCACATGGCCGATTCACCGCAGGGGATCTTGCGCTTGGAAGGCACGTAGTCCCACCCGTTGGGCCGATGATATATAGCGTGTAGGGTGATACCCTGATGCCGCGCATCCGTTGACATATACGGCTCTTCCATCAGCGTCTGAGCTATTTTGAACGCCGCCGCGCGATAGCGACTTGCCTTGGTCTTATCGCCCTTGTTTGCGTAGTAATTGCCCAAGCGTAAGTAGCCCTGACCGCAAATGGCGGCCGCCGAACTATCGAGCGGCTCGACGTCGTTGTAGGGATCCGAAGAGACGTGAGTAATCTTGCCAAAAGACGCTACGCCAGGTGCACCCGTATCCCAGAACGGGACGCCGTCGGCAAAGGAATGCTCTATGTGAAACTCCGCCGTTGCCAGTGCCGCCCTTTCCATCATGTCGACCAAAGCGGCCTTGCCACCAAACGGCTTAAGCGCCCCAGCTGAAAGGGTCTCAAAATATTCTAGCTGTTCGGCATACCCCAGCAGCACCCAAGCCAAACCGCGAGTCCACGTCGAGAAGGGCGCGTATCCCTGCTGGGTGCTTGCGCATCGGTACTGGCCGTCCTTCGTATTGAAAACCGACTCGTGCACTACGCGACCCGAAACGTCGTAGCTGTCGCGCCCTTCGCCGTAGTACACGTTGTATTTGGCATTGCTAACCGCATGCTCGACGAGGCGGCCGAGCAGACTGATCGCCTTGTCCCCTTCGCCCATCAGCACGTGTCCAAGCTCATGGGCCAAGCCCAAAATACGCAGCGAACGCATGGTATCGGAAAAGAGCGAGTGCGGCCCGTTAAACGAGTGGATAAAGCCGTGACCGTAGGCCGTCTCGGTCCAGCGTGCTGCCTGTACAGCACCCGATAGCTTAATCGCCAATTCGTAAAAGTCCAGCTCGCGCGGATCGTGCGGCAGCACGCCTTCGAGCATCAGGCGACGCAGGTTTCCATAGGTCGACAGATTGTTAAAACCGTGATCGTGAACGCCAATATGTGAAACGTGAGGTGCCATGTGCGAAACGGTTTTTTCGCGACCTATGTCCAGAAAGCGTCGGTCACCCGTCATATCGTACTGCAGAATGGCACAGCCGTATTGAAAGCCCTGCGTCCACTCCGTCCAACCACGCGTTGTATAACGCCCCTTCCACGTGAAGACTGGTGTTCCATTGGCGGGATCCCACTTTCTGTCCAAGTCATAAATTTTACGCGCGGTAAGGTCCAGAAAGCGCGCAGTAGCAGGCTGTAGTTTTTTTGCCGTAAGGCGCCGATCGAGTTTCACGAGTCGCTCCTCTCACACTAATTTGCTATATACACTGCATATACAATCGGTCAGAGCGAAAACATATACGACCCGAAGTCGTTGAGCAAATAGGTCGATAAAGGACCTGGGAGAAAGGATTTATGGCAGGCAGCAAGAGCATATCGCTGCGCGTGTGCGAAGAAGAGGGTATAAATCGCACTGCATGGCCACTTACGCGCGGCGTCGCGCTACCCGAAGGTGCCGTCCACGATGCGCAAGCGCTGCGCCTAGAATGCGAAGACGGCCGAGCCGTACCAACTCAGCTACGCCCGCTATCGCACTGGCGCGACGGCAGCATTAAGTGGGTGCTCATCGACTTCCAAACAGACCTGCCTGCAGGGGGGGAGAGCGCCTTCACCCTCGGGTGGAATGGCGGCGGCACGGCAAGAGTAGAAACGCCCATCCGCGTTACCGAAAGCGATGGACAGATATCAGTATGCACCGGCACCCTGCGCTTCGGCATCAGCACAGAGCGCTTCGCCCTGCTCGACTACGTCGAGCGCGGACAGCGCAATGCCGAGGGACACTTTATCGCGGATCAATCCTTTATCGGAGACGCCGAGGGAGACGCGTGGGCCACGATCTCGGAGTCGGCGCATGCCGGGGGCACAGACCGACACCTATATGGCATGGGCGGCACCTGCAGCGCAGCGCTGGCGGAAGACGAATACGAAGCGTGCGTAGAAGAACAGGGGCCCCTGCGGGTCGTCCTGCGCTGCAGCGGGGCCTACGAAGCCGATGTGCCCATGCACCACTACGCCGGCTATCGGCCGCTGCGCTGGATTACGCGCATATACGCCTATGCCGGCCATTCGTTTCTGCGCGTCGTCCACACGGTCGTATTTACCGGAACGGCGCGCGAAGTGAGCGTGCGCGAACTGGGTCTGCGCCTGCCCCTTTCCACAGGGCAGTCCACGCGCTACACCATCGATGCAGGCAGACGACAGGTCTGTGAATTACAGCCCGATCAGTATGCGCTGCTAGCGCAGAGCGAAGACGCACACTTTCAACTTCTGCAGTACGCTGGCAGAGGGGTTGAGAAACGGGCTGAAGGCGAGCGCTGCAGCGGCTGGGTAATGATAGAAGAAGGTAACTCCGTAGCAGGGGTCGCACTCCGCCACATGGCCGAAGAATACCCCAAGGCGCTGGGTGTGAGCACGGCCGGCATCGACATCTTCCTATGGCACGATCCGGCCGGTAAACCTCTCCGCTATGCGCGCTATGCCGAAGAGGTCGCCTGGCACGAGGGAGAAGGCGTCTATAGCGATGGCTTGGGCAGCGCCAAAAGCAGCGAGTTTTTTCTCTGTTTCGGCTCGGAACGCAACGCCGTTGAGGACACTCTCAACGCCACGCTCAACTGGCCCTGCGTGGCCATTGATCGCGAGGACGCGACGCGCATGCCGCTGCTGGGAAACGGCGCATATTCGGCACAGCACAGCGAGAGCGAGCGCATGCTCGAAGGATTCGTCGAATGGATGGAACGGCAGATGCACCGGGAGCGCTGGTACGGGTATCTCGACTGGGGTGACGTGCTGGCCACGTGGGAAGAAGAAGCCGACAGCTGGCGCTTCAGAGGACGCTGGGGCTGGTGCAATAGCGAGTGGGATCCGCGCCACGCCGTATGGCTGCACGCCCTGCGCACGGGCCAAGCGCGTTTTTTCAACCTCGCCGAAGCCATGACGCGTCACTCTCTTGACGTGGACACCTGTCACTACCACCCACTCCGCCCTTACTGGGTCGGCGGCTGCTACCGCCACAGCATGGATCACTTTGGCGACGAACCCTGCGCATCGCACACCTTTATCGACAATTGGATTGATTTCTACTACCTGACGGGAGACGGCAGAGCACTCGAAGTCATCAGAGAGGCAGGCGCCTTTTTTCTCACCTATCGCTGGACAGAAGATCCCCGCTATAGCTTTAGCCTGCGTTCAATCGCCAACGTGCTGCGCGGCCTCCTCTACGTCTACGAAGTGACGGGCGAGGATCGCTTTATACAGCGCGCCGAAGCCGTTTACGAAATCATTGCGCGAGGACAGAACGACGACGGCAGCTGGAACAAGCGCTTTCAGGTTTCCACAGAGGATAAATTACCCGACCAAGCGCCTTACGGCATGGCCACAGAAGGCGCAACACTAGCTGTGGAAATGGGCACAGCCGCGCCGTTTACCGACGATGAGTTTAGTGCGTTAGGCGGCACGTTCACAGGGCTGAAAAAAATTCTACCTCAATCCGAACAGAAGGGCTATCAGACGCACTATCTGCTCATTGGCCTCGACCTCATGCAGCGCATGACAGGCCGCCAAGACGTGGCGCAAACGTACGTGCGCGCGGTCGACTGGTTCTGCGGTGGAGCAGATGCATTCGACGTAGACCATGCGCTCGGACAGCACTATTACGGGATTCTTTGCGGAAGCGTTGCACGGGCGTATTACCTGACCGGCCAACAGCGCTACCTAGAAGTGGGGCAAGCCGTTTTGCGCGCCCTGCGTCAGGCGCAAGACTGGAGCGACCACCCCAGTCGACGCGGCGCCGTCGCTATGAATCCGACGGCCCTCAGCCTCGTCTATTTTGGCGTTCCGTCCCTGCTGGCGGCCCTAAACGATGCCGGTCTACCAGAGTAATCTACACCCCGTTAGACCGCAGAACGCGCGCGGCGGTGTATCGTCCACATGACCGACGCCACGCAGGCGAGCAGAGGCAGAGCGAATAGATTGAGCGCCTCCCATCCGACGGCTTCTTCCAACGGCGCCGAACCAAACGTGGTTAGCACCATTAACCCGTAAATCAGAAAGTCGTTGGCCGACTGCACGCGGGCTTTTTCCTCGGGCTTATAAACCGTCGCCAATAGCGAGGTAGCACCGACAAAAAGAAGATTCCATCCCACGCCTAGCAGAGCGAGACCCACCGCGTAGTTGTGCAGGGCCACGCCGCCGAGGTTGGTCAAGGCAGAAAGAGCTAGCAGCAGCAGTCCGCCCGACATAATCCGCCCCTCGCCAAAGCGGCTGATAAGATGTCCGGTGAAAAAAGACGGCACGAACATACCTAACACATGCCACTGTATAACCCACGCCGTATCGTCAAAGCTGTGCATGTGGCGGTGCATCGAAAGCGGCGTCGCGTTCATCAGCAGAGACATGACCGCCCAGCTGGCGACGGCTCCGACCAACGCGATGGCAAAGCGCGAATCGCGCGCGATCTGACGCAGCGACCGACCGCCTCCTCGACTCTCGGCCTGAGAGGGCACCGGGAAATGCACAAACGACAGCGCACAGAGTACTAGCACCTGAATAGCTGCAATTGCTAAATAGGATCCCGCAAAGAGATGTTCCGGAAAGAGGCCACGCGACCAGCTGGCCAGATTCGAACCTGCGACGGCCGCCACGATACCGCCTGCCATAACGAGTGAGATCGCGCGACTTCTCCACGATTCGTCGACGACTTCCGCTGCTGCAAAGCGATAGTACGTAGAAAAGCCATTTACCGCACCGATGCCCACGGCCCCCACACACAGTAGAACGAAATCCTCGTTAAAGAGCGCAGCGCAGCCCACCAGACCGCCTACCATACCCAAGACGGCACCTAGGGCAAATCCCACCTTGCGGCCGCGGCGCTGCATGAGCCTAGCGGCGGGAACAGTCATTAGCATTGTGCTGACAGGCGCCAGCGCAAGCGGCAGCGTGGCCAGTGCCGCATGGGGTGCGAGCTCGCGGCCGACCAGTGCCATACTGGACAACACTACGATACTGCCGGTGCGAGAAAACGCCTCGCACAGAAAGAGAAAGGCGATATTTCTCATCGCAGCGTGCGCAGGCGGTTGTCTCCTACCATTTCTCTATAGCTAAATTTCACTGCGCGTGTGGACTCTAACTGCATAGGACGCATCCCCTTGAGTTGTACGCGAGGCTATCGGGCGGCGCGCTTAGCTGGGCCAGTCCGCCCCGTCGTAGTAGCGCGTACCCTGATGACCTTTGCGCGGGATTGGTTCGTCGAGCCGTTCACCCGGCGCTCTGACAAAGACCAGCGTACGCGGCTTGCCCGATTTGGGATTAACGGCTCCCCCTTCAAGGCGCGTAATCTGCAGCCTGCCGCGAATCTTGTGTTCAAAGATCGTGTACACATAGTCTCCAACGCCCAGCTTGGATGGAGTTCCAGCCATGTGAAATTCGTATTCATCCACGCTGCCGTCATAGAGGCTTTCAACCTGCGCAATCCCCTCATCGGCCGGAATGGTCTTTGTAATACCAAAGCTCATATAGTCTCCAATCTCAACTCGGTCTATCCGGGTAATGGTCCCGCAACCAGCGGGCGTAGTCTGCATAGAGCGCCGTCGAATCTTCATGGCCTGCAAACGCCGGTGAACCGGGCGCGTTAGTCATGCCTAGCGTCTGGTAGACGAGAATCTTGTCCACGTAGGGAGAAACGGCCTCCAGTTGGCGCCGAACGCGGGAAAAGGGCGCCGGCAGGAGCGCGCTCTTATACACCACACCTTCAAACTCAAAGATTTCCACGTCAGCCCAAAGCTGTACCTGAGGTACCTGATCGTGAACGCGACGCAGCGCCTCATAATAGCCCGGCGTCTGCTCTACCGTCGACTTCTGCACACCGATCTCGTCTTGGTAGGCTACGATATCAACTTCCAGCGCTTCTAACTGACGGGCAAATTCGGCATCTGCTTGCACTCTATTGGTGCCGTAGGGTGCAATCATCGTCGGGGCGTCCGGCATAAGCGCACGGGCACGGCGACTGCACTCCTGTGCGTAATCGATAAAGGCCTGGTTGAAATGGCCGTTGATACCCGCCTCATTGGCCCAATACCAGCCGTAGAAACTCGCGTGATGACCATATTGGGAGGCCAACTCTTCCATTGCGTCCAGGCGGCGCGTCCGCGCCTGCGCATCGGCAACGATGCCCGGACTGTCCCACTGTCCCCAAAAACCGTTGCCGACAAAGACCTTTATGCCGTGATCGTCTGCCGCCTGTAGGAGCGCCTCGAGGGGGTCGGGACAGGCCATCTCCCAAGCTGGCAAAAGCCTGCTCGGATAGAATGTCTTAAAGTCCAACGCAACGGCCATCAGAACGAGATACTCTAACCCGATGGCCGCCATTTCACCTACTTTGGCGTGCCACGCTGCGGCATCAAAACGAGCGCAGGCCGGGTTCCAATAGACCCCTTCTGCGCGGTTGTGATGCTGGAATTCAAACCAGGATCCCGCGATCGGCTGTGCGCCGGCATGCTGAGACACGGCCGCTCTCACTTATGGCATTAGCCGCGAGCACGGCGCGCGCGCACCGCCTCAGCCAGCTTTTCCAACACCTCAACCGTCGTATCCCACGATATGCAGGCGTCCGTTATGCTCTGTCCGTAGACGAGCGCCTGATCGGGTTTTTGGTCCTGTCGTCCCTCGACGAGGTGGCTTTCCAGCATAACGCCAAAAATGCGATCGGAGCCGGCCGAAACCTGTGCGGCGACTTCTTCGGCTACGAGCGGCTGCCGCGCGTGGTCTTTGCTGCTATTGCCATGGCTGCAGTCCACCATGACGCGGTGGGGCAATCCCGCCTTCTCCAACTGAGCAGCCGCCGCCTCTACATCGGCCTCGGCGTAGTTGGGCCCGCTGTTTCCGCCGCGCAAAATAACGTGACATGAGTCGTTGCCCGCCGTTGCGACAATAGCGGAAATGCCCTGCTTCGTAACGGAGAGAAAGTGGTGCGGATGACGCGCAGCGCCGATCGCATCGATGGCAATTTGCACGGTGCCGTCGGTGCCGTTTTTAAACCCGACCGGCATCGACAATCCCGAGGATAACTCGCGGTGAATCTGACTTTCGGTAGTCCGCGCACCAATAGCGCCCCAAGAGATCAGATCGGCGATAAATTGCGGAGAAATAGTGTCGAGAAACTCCGATCCCGCCGGCAGACCCATCTCGGTCAGTTCCAGCAGTAGTTTGCGGCCGGCACGCAAACCGTTGTTGATATCGAAACTGCCGTCGAGGTTGGGATCATTGATGAGCCCTTTCCAGCCAACCGTAGTGCGCGGTTTCTCAAAATACACGCGCATAATCAGACAGAGATCCTCGCTGAGTTCCGCAATTTTCTCCTTTAGAAGTCCCCCGTATTCGATCGCAGCTTGCGGATCGTGAATCGAACACGGTCCGACAACTACGACGAGTCGATCGTCATCGCCCCGCAAAATGGCCTCGGCATCGCGCCGGGCGTTGGCCACCGTATTGGAAGCACTTTCCGTCACGGGCAATTCTTCCATGAGAATCGCTGGTGGAAGAAGCGGTTTCACTTTTTCTATCCGTAGATCATCTGTGTGTTGTAGCACTCCTAACCTCTCTCGAAAATGTCTGTTTCGTTAACGATTTATGGTCCACATGTACATCTGCACCGCCCGCTCATGAACGCGCGCCACGTCGCGTTCCAACAGATATCCCTCTGCTACGAGGGCCCTCGCTGCGTCTACACAGCGCGTCGCATACTCATCCACATCTGCGTAGCGATGAGCAATAGACGGACGCGCATCCATCTCTTCGGGCTCCCAGGCGGCAAAGGGTAGCCACGCACCCGAGAGACCAACCAAAGCCCAGCTGGCTCCCGTTTCGGGAGCGCGCAAGCGCCAGCCGACAAACGTGCCCAGCGGAACGGCTACTTCCGGCAGACGAATGCCTCTTAGCTCATTACCGTCTGCATCCACGGCGGGCACCAGCGTCGGATAGGCTGCTCCTAACGCGGGCACCGGTCTATCGACAATCCCTTCGGCCCAGCTCTGGCCGAAGTCCAATCGGCGCACTACGCGCGGTGCGGTTGGCCTACCAAGAGCGGCAAGCGCTGGAAACAAAAACGCCGCTCCTTGCGGATCGACCAGCGTTCCATCAGCCAGGGTCGGATAACAGCTAGGAGGCGGTTCCCGCCCCTCGCGCACCCACGCATCTAACGCTAGCAGCAGCGCTCGATGCCCCAGCTTGAACTCGACGGGATTGCCGGGCAGGCATTCTCGCCCTTGAGGAACTTCCCCTGCACCGTGCTGCGTGCTGGCAAAGTGGTATATGCGCGCAGCGCCGTGGACGGGCAGATCGTTCTCCCCCGCGACGTCCACGTGCGTGAGCGCAGCACCGCGGTTCCAATACTCGGTCGACGAATTGACGTGAAAAACCTTCGGCAAGACCCCGCGTTCGAGAGCGCGATCAAATAGGCCGCCTCGTTGTCCGGTAGACGCATCTTCCTGTGATGCATCGGCGAAGGGAAATTCCTCCGTCGGATAGTATACGTCAAAATGAGCGCTGGCGTGACGCGATGGCTGGGCGAAACGGTGGTTAAAGGAACCACGGCCTGCGCCGGCCACGTTAATTTGCAGTCCATCAAAAACGCATGTGCCGTCTTCGCTCTCGTTAAACCCTTCATAGAGCAGCTGGCGCAGAAAACGCCCGCTCTGCGAAGAGCCAAAACCGTAGGCGCGATCAACGTGGAACGAATCGTCGCCCTTTACGTGGGCAACAAAGTCGCGCGTCACCGCCAGACCGATCCCCATAACCGTGGGCTGGCAGGCCGTATAGACGAGATTGTAGATGAGACCGGGCTCAAAACCCACGTCATACCGAACTGCCGGGCGACCATCCTCGAGCCGCGTAAACGACCACGCCTGGCGCGCGATCGGCTCGGGCGCATCGTAGGGACGGCTTCGCACGCTCATCTCTGCCCGTCCAGCGCAGCCAGCAGCCACTTCGTAGGGGCGGTGGTAACGCGAACCCAACGAGTGCACGGTGAGCGGTTCGTCCACTACGATCTCACAGCTGACGGGACCTTCCGCTGCGACCGTTGGCGCATCCAGCGTCATCAGGTGCGGATTGTCGGGCGCATCGGGCGGCACGTCCGCTTGCCAAGCACAGGCAGCCACGGTGAAACCGCGCTCCATCAGCAGACCGTCGCCAAATTCGTCCGCCGTCTCAGGGCGATTAGATCCGGTCGCCAAATTAAAGGTGCTCAACGCACCTTTGCGACCGCGATTGACTACGTAGTGCAGCACGTTGCCGCTGCCCTTGCTCGGCTCCACGGGCTTAAGCATCCAAAAGTCGGCGCGACACTCGACCAACCCTTGGGCAGTACGCGGTGCCCATTTTAAATCGACCACGGGCGCGTTCAACGGATGCTGTGGGTCGAAGGCAAAGTGGGCACTGCCCTCAATCTGCTCGTAGGCCCCCACCGCTCCCCACGCACGTCCGCTCAGCACGGGTCGGCGCTCGGACACGTCGAGGCGCACTAACATTCCCAGGGTCTCATCGCTCGAACCAGCTCACGCCTTACTCCATCCCAGCTCCCCAAGGCGCTTGCTATTGAGCTCTTTGTTGAAGCGGGCACGCTCCAGATCCTCTCTGACCTCATCGCGCAGTTCCTCTGGGCTATAGGGCACCCCAGCCCGCACGCAAAGCCGCGCGCGGATCTGTTGACTTCCCTCTTCCACGCGTCCGCGAACATCGCTGTATTGGAACGTGCCTTCTTCAATATCGAAGACCGCGATATCAGCTACGCTCCCCACGCGCAGGGTTCCAAGTTCGTCTTCGCGCCCGATGGCAAATGCCGCATTGGCCGTGCACTGACGCACGATGCTCTCTATGGGCACGCCGAGGTTGAGCAACTTAGATGCGGTATGTGGCAGGCTCTCGACGGGCACGTCCCAGCTGTGGGCATGCAAATCAGTGCTGATCACGTCGGAAACAAAACCGCGTGCCAGCGCACCCGTTGCGACCCCATAGTCAAAGCTGCCCCCGCCGTGTCCCACGTCAAACAGGATACCGTCTTTCCGCGCCTGCTGCACTTCGGCTAGGATCGACGCATCCCGATCTAAGATGCCATCACCCGTGCCCTGATAGCAGTGCGTAACAATATCGCGCGGACGCATCAGGGAAAGCACATCGGGCAGCGGGACGCCGCGACCAATGTGCACCATCACGGGTACTTCGGCCCATTCCGCCGCCTGCACGGCAAGGCGCAGTGGCTCTACGCCATTGTCGGCGACCTGTCCCTCTCCCTGTCGCACCTTGACACCGACGCAGTGTTCGGCAAAGTGTTCAATGACAAAGGCCGTGCGCTCTGCATCGGCATAGCGCATATCGGCCAATTCGGGCAACGGGCCATACGTAAGGCCGATTCCACAAACATGTACAAAAGACAAAAACCGCGTTCGGGCAGGCGCGACCACAAAGTCTAGATATCCCTGCAAATTTGCCCAACCTGCGCTGCCGGCATCTACGGCCGTCGTCACCCCCGTAGACAGGTAGTGCGCATCGGCGCGAATGCCCCACGTTGTGCTCCCTGGATAGAGATGCGCATGTATATCAATCCAGCCGGGCGTTAGCAGTTTCCCCGCCAGATGTATTTCCCGACGTCCCGATCCCGCTATATTTTCGGCTAGAGCAACAATGCGACCGCCGGTTACTGCAACATCCGATAAACCGTCTATATTTTGCGCTGGGTCAAGCACCCGCGCACCGCGCAGAACCAAGTCGTATTCCATGGGGCCTTTTCTCGCTTCGCTTCCTATCTATCAACATATGACGAGCCGGTTAAAGCAAATAAATTGACTCTCTATAGGCAATCTCGTCTTACTTGACAGCAGATGGGGAGAGGGCATATTTAGCGCGCACATCGTCTATCCAAGGAGAGTACCCGTGGGTTCTAACGTCCCTCCCAATACGGGCATCCGCATGCCCCAAGAGCCGCTGCGCCAGCTAGTGGCCGCGCTTTTTGAAAAAGCAGAAACTTCGGCGACTGACGCCCAACTAATGGCTGACCTACTCGTGCTGACGGACCTGCGCGGCGTGCACAGCCACGGCACGCGTCAAACGCCCGGCTACGTCAACATGATGCGACAGGGGCGCGTCAACCCACAGCCGAACATAACGGTCGTCAACGAGACGCCTACGACGCGCGTCTACGATGGCGACGGAGGTATGGGCCATTTCCCCTGTCACCGGGGAACGCTGTGGGCGATTGAGAAAGCCAAAGAGTACGGCACGGCTGCCATTACCACGCGCAACCATTTTCACTTTGGTGGAGCGGGCAAATACACGCGGATGGCGCTTGAGCAGGACTGCTTCGCCATCGCCGTTTCGTCACATCGATCGCCCATGAGCCCCGACGCGCTCATCAAGGGCGTCAACTGCACCTCGCCGATCAGCGTGGCCTTTCCCTCCGGAGAGCAACCTCCTCTGGTCATCGACATGGGCGCCTCAATGCTGCCGTGGGACGAAGCTCTTTTTGAACGCATGCCCTTCGCGTTCTTTAAGGAGCTAGGAATTGGCGCAATGAACCGCGCCTTTGGCGGTATGCTAGCCGGCATCTACCTGCCGCAGTTCATGGAGCCACAGTCTAAGTGGGAATCCAACCAGGGCTCTTTTATCTCGATATTCGATGTGCAATGCTTTATGCCCGTCGATCAGTTCAAGAGCGAGATGGATCGCTTTATAGGCGAAGCGCGCGCCATGCGACCGTTTCCTGGCTTTGAACAAGCCGAACTGCCCGGTGGGCTCGAATGGCGTCGCGAGCGCGACTACGCCCGCGACGGCATCCCCGTCTCAGCCGAACACCAGCAAAGCCTGCAGGACTTGGCCGACGAACTACAGGTAGAAACGCCTTTCGAAGAGTACGAACACACTCGCTTCTAGGGAATCCATTATGCCCAGAGTACTGACCAGTGTCCACATCGAATTTAAGGGGCGCTCACCGGCGACCGAAATGATGGAGAACGCCGGATTTGAAGTCGTCATGCAACCACCCCTACCGGGTTGGCCCGATGACGAAACGCGGGAAAAACTCGTCGGCATCGACGGCTTGCTCGCTGGCTCCGAGAACCTAAACGCCGCTACGCTCGACCAGGCCGATTCGCTTAAGATCATTGCTCGCAATGGCGTTGGCTACGACAAAGTCGACCTAGACTACTGCACAGAACGAGGCATCGTCGTAACCTATACGCCAGGCGCTATGAGCGACGCGGTAGCCGACCAAGTCTTTGCCCTACTATTGGGCATGACGCGCCAGCTAGTATCGGGCGATCAGACGGTTAAAGCGGCTGGGAAATACGATGTGCCAATCGGCGAAGACCTCTCGGCCATGACGCTCGGATTGGTCGGCTGCGGGCGCATTGGCGCCGAGGTCGTTCGGCGCGCCCTCGGCTTCCGCATGCGCGTGCTGGTCCACGATCCGTGGGTAGACGATTCTGTAATACGTGATATGGGGGCCGAAGCGGTAGATCGAGAGACGCTGTTGGGAGCATCGGATGCGATCTCGCTGCACACGCCGATGACGGAGCAGAACAAAGATATGGTGGACCGCTCTTTCCTCGCAGCCATGAAGACCGGCAGCTACCTAATCAATACGGCGCGCGGCGGCCTAGTCGACGAAACGGCCCTCATAGAGGCCCTGCAGAGTGGGCATCTTCAGGGGGCGGGACTCGACTGTCAGGCGACCGAACCACCAACCGGCACGTCGCTCGACCTCGTGCGACTGCCCCAAGTACTGGCACTGCCCCACACGGGATCCAAGACAAACGCGGCGCGAGAACGCATGTCGATCTGGGCCGCCCAATCCATCGTAGACGTATTCCAGGGCCGCGTTCCTCGTTACGTAGTCAATACGGAAGTGTTGGAAAAGCTGGATCTGCAGACCGCTTAACGCACCGCGCCTAGGATCCGCTAGAAGCCGGTCGCGGCTCCATCGGCCCGTGCACGTCAAACGCATATCCCGAACCGCGCAGCTGCGTCTGCAGCAGGCGTTCTAATACGCGCAGGCGCAGCGCGTCTTCGACTGCGCGCATAGAGGGATCCCCCGCCAGATTCGCAGTCTCTTGCGGATCGTTGTGCACGTCAAAAAGCATGTAAACCTGCCCCTCGGCGTTTAGCACGACCTTCCACTGCTCGTCTAGCAGCATGACCTCTCCGTCGAGCTCGGAGATCGCTTCGCTCCTATGTGCGACGCTGGGATCGCTTAATACCGGACAGAGTGAGCGCGCAAACTGGGCGTAGTCTATTTCGCCACCGGCCAGTTCGACCAGCGTGGGACCGATGTCGAACCACTCTACAGGCGACGTGCACACCGCACCCTGCGCCATACCCGGCGCGCGGACCAGCAGCGGTACCCGCACGGCTCCATCGAGAAAATTGGACTTGTAGACCAACCCGGCGTCTCCATTCATCTCTCCGTGATCCGATACAAAGACGATAATGGTATTGTCTAATTCGCCGCGTCCCTCAACGGCCTCCAAGATCTCACCAATCTGCGCATCGATCAGGCTCGTATTGCCCGCGTAGTTGGCGCGCATAGCACCAACGTCTCCGTCCGTTAGTCCCGCGTCATGAGCCAACTTGTGATCGAGTTGGCCGGAAGGACGTCCCGGAACGCTGGTCGGAACAGCCCGCGGCGAAGGCATGCGCTGTGGTTCGTACATGCTCGCATAGGGTTCGGGCGCATCCCACGGCTCGTGAGGCCCACCAAAACTCACCCAGCAGCACCAGGGCTGGTTGAGGTCGTAGTTCTCTATATACTGCTTGGCGCGTTGACCAACATAGACATCGGCGTAGTGCTCCATACCCAGCGGCGAGGGACGAACGGTGTGCGGTTTTTCACTAAAGCGCTCCTCGAAATCGGCCTTGTAGCGATCCCAAATACCCGCATCGCGCCACCAGGCAGTCATGTGGGAAAGAACGCGCATGCTGGCCCGCGGCCCGCCGATTTCATCGACGTCATCTAGGCCATAAGTCTTCATTAAGAACTCGCGATCGCGCAGATCTCCGCTGTGCGGATGCAGGTGCGTCTTGCCAAACAGGCTCGTTCTATACCCCGCGCTGCGCACGCGCTGCATCCAAGTCGGCTGATCGCCGCTTAGCTGACTTGTCTGGTTGTTCCACACGCCCGTATTGTGCGGGTAAAGACCCGTAGCCAAGCTCAGCCGCGCCGGAATGCACACCGGCGCATTAGTGACGCAGTTTTCAAAGCGCACTCCACCGGCAGCAATACCGTCCAAATGCGGCGTTTCCAACCAACCGCCGCTACAGCCAAGCGCATCCGCACGCTGTTGGTCGGTCATTAATAGCAGTATGTTGGGCTTAACCAAGACCTAATCCTCGCTCATTTCTGTATCGCCCGGCATAAAGAATTCGTAGCGCTCCGGTTCTGCGTACCCCTCCACTTCGCAGGGCCAAATGCCGGTGCTGCGCATAGCCGTCTCGACGATGCGCTTGTTAAACGGGCTCACGCCCTCGGCATCGAGGTACGCTTCTACGGGCATCCACAAACACTCGGCGATTTCTTCTTCTTGAATCGTGATCTCTTTGCTCAGCGGACTCAGGCGACAAACAAAGTAGATGTCCGACTTGCCGTAGCGGTATCCGTGCCAGTGGCGAAAGCACACGAGCGCATCAAAGCGAGCACGCACGCCCGTCTCTTCCAGCACTTCGCGCACAACGCCCTCGGCCAAGTGCTCGCCTTCGTGTAGGGCGCCACCGGGCAGCTTGTAGCGGGGCGGGCCCGGCTGCTGACGCTGGTATTTCTCGCTGACGACCAGCAACTCTTGATCTTCACTCAACACGACGCCACCCGCGCCGATGTAGTGTGAAGCGTGCGCCGGTATAAAGGCCGCTTCTTCTAAGCGCAGCGTCATCATGACATAGGTCTCACCACTGTGGTGATAGGTAAACCCCGCCTCGGCCGCTGCCGGAACGAGAGATGCGAGAGAGAGCGGTATCTCGACCCAGACTAAGCGATAGCCTTCACCGCGCCACGCGTCCAGCGAATGACTCAACCGCGCGCGAAAAACCTCGGGGTCGTCTGGCAGCGAGTCGGTCTCTGTCAAAACGCCGCCAAAGGGGTTAGTAGTATAGGAGAGAAGTTCCATATATTTGTCTATGCGTTCAGTTCGCGTGAAGTTGACGATTAACCAGCGCAGGCGATAGCAAAGTAAAGACGGCGCTCAGTGTCAAGCGACACCGCATGAAATCAGCCGAAGCAGGCAGACGTTACAGCGGTCTTGCTAACAGCCGTGGTAGCGCGACCGATGGGAAAGGAACCAGATAATACAATGAGCCCGCTGCGCCGTTTTGTTCTCGCGCTAGTGCTGCTGGTCTCCCTGACCATAGTCGGCACGATCGCCTATATGCAGATAGAGGATTGGCCGCTGCACGACGCGCTTTACATGGCCGTCATCACCAGCAGCACGGTGGGCTTCGGCGAAGTGCGCGATCTGTCTCCCCCAGGCGAGACGTTCACCATCCTGTATATCTTCTTAAGCGTGGTGCTAGTCGGATTTGCGGGCGCGAGTATCACGGCTTTCCTGGTACAAGGCGAGCTACAAATAATGATGAAGGGACGTCGTATGCAACAGCACATAGACCAACTTAAAGACCATTACATCCTGTGTGGCTGTGGAGCAATCGGGCGGGAAATCGTGCAAGAATTTCACGCCGAAAACGTCCCCTACGTCGTCGTAGATTCCAGCGTAGAGCGGGCTGAGATCCCACGCGACTTCGACGTGCCCGTTGTAGAGGGCGATGCGACCAACGACGAGGTCCTAGTACAGGCTGGCATAGAGCGAGCGAAAGGGTTGGTCAGCGCTCTACATGACGACCCGCAAAACGTATTTGTCACCCTCACGGCGCGCCAGCTCAATCCGAATCTGCAAATTGTCGCACGAGCGAGCGAAGAAGGCACGGAAAGCAAGCTGCTCCGAGCAGGTGCAAACCGCGTGATATCGCCCTTTGAAATTGCGGGTCGACGCATGGCAGCAACCGTACTCAGACCCAACGTAATCAACTTCTTAGACGTGATTTTTCGGCAAGATGGCATCGATATGCAGATCGAAGAGGTCTCGATACAGGGCGCCTCTGAGCTTGTCGGCAAGACGCTGCGCAGCAGCAACCTTGGATGCAAAACGCGCGCGGTGATCATCGCCATCACCGACCAGAGCGGAAAACCACGTGCGCAGATCGCTTCCGATGAATCGATAGCCGATCAGCAGATCAGCGAAGGCGATGTTCTCATAGCCATGGGAAACGACGAACAGATCCGCCAACTGCACGCCGTAGCTGAAGGCGCTTAGAGCACGGCCTGCGATCCGTTCTCATCTGCCGTCCTCAGCGCGCGAACGGAGATCCGTTCGCAAAGCGTCACCTCGTATACCGAACCCGGATCCATTGCAAAATCGGGCAGTGCATCGAGTGAACGCTGCTGCCAGTGGAGCAGCGCCACGATGATCGGATCGCGATGCGAGACAGCCGCAATCACCCCGTTCGGGTGGCGACGCTGCACGTCCTCAACCCAATCCATAAAACGAGCCCGCATGGAAGCGGCCCCTTCCAGTTCGGGATGGGCCCCTTCTTCGGTGATATAGGGCTTGGGCAGATCCTCAAACCTCCGACCTTGAAACGATCCAATGCTCGTCTCGATAATGCGCTCATCTGTCTGTATGGGCAAAGGCCATCGCTCAGCGAGTATGGCCGCCGATTCCTGCGTGCGCTGCATGGGCGACGCATAGAGCACGGTGGGAGGCGCAGCGTGCAGCGACTCGGCGGCTGCTGCGATTTGCCCGCGTCCGCGCTCGCTGAGCCCAAAGCCGGGTAGACGACCGTAGATGATGCCCTGCGGATTGTATACTTCGCCGTGGCGGATCAAGTAGAGCGTTGTCAGTTTTCTCTCTCCCTATCTATTCTGTCTAGTGTAAAGATGCGCGGGTGTAGACCGCCCGTTTCAACGACGCGTTCAGCCCGCAAGCGAAAAAGCCCTGTCCTCTTTGCCGCACGAGAGAACAGACGGTACTTCCAGGCGATGAGCACTAAGCGACCGCCGGGCCGTAGTCGGTACCAACACTGCTGCAAAACGCGCGTATAAAAGCGGTCAAAGTTGAGATGTTGACCAAAGCGCATACCGTAGGGCGGGTTGGTTATGATATAGTCGAAGCGTCGGTCGGGGAAAACGGCGTCCAGTTCGCGCGCATCGCCCTGACACAGCGCCATGCGCTCGGCGCATCCCAACGCGCTAGCATTTTCGCGCGCGCAGTCCACTACGTGTTGATCGATATCGCTGCCAAAGAGCGCTAGGTCTGGAAAAACTTCAGCCGCTTCAAAGAGAATCGTACCCGAACCGCAAAACGGATCGAGCAGTGTACCATCACTTTTTTCCCCAATACGCGCAAAGTGAAGCAGGGCGTAAGCCACCGAAGCTTTGAGCGCCACGCGAGGCTGATATCGGCGCACAAACCGCTTGCTGAGCGATTTAAGCGTGCGCTGAAAGCTGACCAAGCACATACAACCGAACACGTCGACGCGCACTTCAACGTCCGGGTTTTCCAGATCGACAGCGGTGCCATAATGCCGCCACAGCGCCGCACCGGCCCGACGCTGAACGTCGACGCTGCCAAAGTCGTGTTCGCCGCTGCGCCGACTGGTCACGCGAAACGTCTTGGCCGTCTCCATGGCCGCAATACCCAACGCTTCGACCTCTGACTCTATGTGCTGTAGGGCGCCCTGCGGCGGCAGAGAGAAGCGATGGAGCGGTTGGAAAACGTGGTGTATTGAACGCAGTTCCATGGCTACCTGGCACATCCGTCCAGCCTCTCCACCCTCGACCCAAACCTGGCCACCATAACCAAAGGGATTGAGTTCTACTGCGACGGGCGGCAGCCCCGCCG
>Ga0181567_10000466_pt1 | contig 30290 bp, 24 predicted proteins | sample 101ome_14_FD_133761 | JGI IMG/M metagenome (GOLD analysis project Ga0181567, IMG submission 133761) | Coastal salt marsh microbial communities from the Groves Creek Marsh, Skidaway Island, Georgia - 101403AT metaG (megahit assembly) | ecosystem: Environmental > Aquatic > Marine > Intertidal...
CGCAATGAAGCGTCTGCTGATTGCATGATATCTTGGCACATCCAAGGTTGGGCTCGAGAAGTGGGGCTCATTCATATCCCCTCTGATCAGCGAGGAGCCAAAGCACTCATCGCTCACCTCAACCACACAGCCTGGACTGGAGAACTTGAAGGCTGGTTGCAAGAAGCCCCGAAGGTCATCTTCGAGGGACCTGGCGAGCCCCCCACACCATGGCAGGAAGCCACAAGTCAATGGACTAGCCATGGTATTGAGCAGCAAACCGCCCCAGAGCCAGATCAACTTTCCCAGCGAGGTGCCCAGCGCTCTATTCTTGGCGAGTCCAGCATCAACCTCATGCCTCCTTCCATCCATCGCGGCTACCGCCAGCGCTATATTGATGGCCTTTGGTGGAGCAGCCTCAAGGGCATCGGGCTGGTTTACCTCTTTGGTGTGGGCATTTATTTCGCAGCACTTGAATGGAAAAAAACCGGCAACATGGATTTGCAGGTAGCTCTGCGAAGTCGCGCCAATGCTTACACAAACACCATGGCCCTGCAGGCCAAGGTCAACATCCTTCAGGAGCAAGTCGACCTAAAATATTCAGCTCTCGACTCCCTCAGGGTGATCTCAGAGCTCATGCCTGATGGAATGAGCCTGATATCTTATAATTTCCGTCAGGGAAAAATTTTAACACTTCGAGGCAACGTTGCCTCAGATCAAACCTCTCGAGTCACCGATTACCACGAGGCGCTTATTGATGCTCAGGTAGATGGTAAGGCCTTATTTGAATCAGTCAGCGATCCATCCATCACCGCTGGGGCTACCTCGCGACGCAATCCGGGTGCCTCCTCGACATGGAGTTTTAATTGTGAACTCAAACGATCAGGATTTGAATAATGCAAAGCTCTTTTGAAAATCTCTCCAGTTCGGAACGTCGACTGGTCGTTGGGGTGGGACTGGTGATCTTCCTCATCCTAAACATGGTGTTCATTTGGCCCCGATTCAAAGACTGGGGGGACATAGAGGGCCGCATGACCCAAGCCAGAGACAAGATCAGCAGCTACAATCGGCTCATCAGCCGCTCCACCGAATTCAAAGGAAAACTCATCGAACTAGAGGGTATTGGTTCGAATGTTCCCAGTGCTTCACAGGCCAATGAACTGATTCGAATGATTCAGGAACAGGCCCGGAAAAGCCAATTACCCACCCCTAATATCAGCCCGGTGAAACTTTCCAATGATCGTAGCACCAATAATGTATTTTTTGATCAGAAGGCCTACAGGCTGACTGTCACAACTGAAGATGCCAACTTGGTCGACTTCCTGGTTGCCATCGGGAGTGGTGAGTCCATGATCCGAGTTCACGATCTGGATCTCAAACCCAAGCCACCTCAAAATTCAGAATTGATCTGTAACATGACCCTGGTTGCCAATTATCAAAAGCAACCAACTGAAGAATAAGGTGTTTCACTAATAAGAGATAGGCATGATACGCCTTTCGCTAAGCAGCAAGCCATTCAGCCACAACGACAAGCATGATTGAACGCCAGCAAGCAATCTGTCCCGATCACCTGAGCCCAAGATACGTCCTGATGAAAAACAAAAAAAATAACGCCCACCATCTAACTGACCGATGCCATCTGCTCAGCCAGGTTGCTTTGGGGCTGTGGTTCCTGATTCTGACGGCCATGATGGGATTGTCCGCCCAAAGCCCAGGTGAGCTGGATCATCAACTTGAGGCCTTACTTCGTCGAGCGGCTATGCAGCCCCCTTATCAGGGAGATATCCAGCCCCTGGCAGAATCGATTCAGGCTGTCGCTGAACCAGAAGAATCCCAGGCTGAAACTCAGGATGAGGCCGCCGAATCAGACGCCAAACAAGCTGCAAGTCAACCCAGAGCTCTCACGCCACTGGGTGCCCCCAAGACCCTTTCGACCCTCAATGCTACCAACCGAATCACTCGCTTACCCTCTCTGGGAGGCAGCAATGCTCCAAAAGCCCCCTCAGCCTCATCCGCAGAGGCAACGGCCAATCAGACCACTGGTAACACCACAGCGGCAGGATCTCAGAACGGTATCCCTGATGTAGCAGGTCTTCTGGCAGCTGCTGCGGGTCAGGGTGCAGCAGAAGAAGCCCAGGAAGACTCAGACGAGCAGGAAAATCTGCATTCTTTTAATTTTCCTGCCATGCCTTTCGAACCCATTTTCACTCTTTACAGCGAGTTGACTGGCAAAATGGTTCTATACTCACCCGACCTCACGGGAACAGTGAACCTGGTGACCGCAGCAGGGCTGGAACTGACCACCGAAGAAGCCATCGAAGCCATCACCACCAGCCTCGCTCTTGCCAACGTGGTGCTCGTTCCGATGGGCGAGAAATTCATCAAAGCTGTGCCTAAGGAAGAAGCCATGCAGCATGCTCCTCAAGTGACTCCGGAGAATCAGGACGACATCCCGGAATCAGGTGTGTTCTTAACACGCACCATCAAGCTGAGCTCATCCACTCCCTCGGAAGTGGCTGAAATCCTGCGCCCAATGAGTGCCAATCCTGATGGTATGATTGCGATTGACTCGACCCAGGTTCTGATCCTTCACGACTACGCCGTCAACATCCGCCAAATGCTCGATGTCATCAAGGATATCGATGTCGAACCAATCATGGATTACTCCCTGGAAGTCATTCCCATCAAGTACAGCAAGGTCACCGATCTTTACGGCACAATGAATGCACTCATCAGTGGGGGAGGTGCCGCCACTGGAGGCATGGGTGATACCAGCAACACCATGGGTATGGGTGGCATGGGCATGGGCGGCATGGGTATGGGCGGCATGGGCATGGGCGGCATGGGGAGTATGGGCATGGGCGGCATGGGGAGCATGGGTATGCGTGGCGGCTATGGCTCCAGCTCTAGTTTTGGCCGAGGTTCCATGTATGGGGGGGGGTATCGACCTTATCAAAGTTCGGCACCCGTGGCAGTGCGCAGCAGCAGCAGTAACAATGCCTCTGTCAGCAGTAACCGCAGTAGCTTTCAGGATCGTCTCAGGCAGGTTATCGACCGAGCTGCTGATGGCGAAGAGGAAATTGAATTGCTAGCCAACGCCCGTATCGTTCCAGACGAACGCTCCAATTCCCTGCTCATTTTTGCCAACAAACAGGACCTGACCATGATCACCAACATGGTCTCCAAAGTTGATGTGCTCCTGGCCCAAGTTTTGATTGAAGCGGTCGTGCTGGAAGTTGAAATTGGGGATGATCGCAACACGGGTGTCAACCTGACCCAAAGCAGTGGAAACGGTGAGCGTTGGCAATTTGGTGGCCCCATAGCTCAAACTGCTGCCGATGGATCGGCGATCGTCGATCCACCCAACTCGGTAGGTGATGTGGGCTTCAACTACCTGATGAAATACAGCGGTGGGGGCATCGCAGGTGATTCACTTTCCATGGCGATAAAGGCCATCGCCACTGAATCCACCACTCAGGTAGTGCAACGCCCTCGGATCCAAACCTCTCACGGTATCCCTGGGTTTTTTACCCTTGCCGACCAGATCCCTTACGTATCAGGGGGGTCCTTTGGTGGCTTCTCAAGCTTTGCCCAATCTTATGTTCAGTTCATTCAAGTAGGCCTTCAATTGTCTGTGCAGCCTTTCATTACCCCGGAAGGTTACATCGTGATGCAGATCATGCAGAATATCGATATCGACAAGGGACTCGTAGAGGTCAGCACGGGTGACAACCGACAATCTGCGCCACGCGTCAACCAGCGATCAGCCTCCTCCACACTGACCGTGCGAGATGGAGACACCATCATGTTAGGAGGCTTCATCAAGCAATCTCAAGAAAGGGGTAATTCGGGTGTTCCCCTACTCAAAGATATCCCCGTGCTAGGGAATCTCTTTAAATCCAATTCCAAGAAAAACAGTTCTACTGAACTGATCATCCTACTCAGGGCTACAGTCCTTGAGACACCTGAAGAAGCTGCCATGATCGCCCGTCAGGAGAAAAACGCGCTTCCCGGGGTGAGAGATCTGGAGCAATCCTTGGGAGAAGAAACCCAAAAACGCTCCAACAAATTGCTGCGAAGCCGCAAATAAGCATCAACTAGGATGCCATGATTCACCAAACATGGCGCTCTCACAGCCATGGGCAATCACTGGGTTGAATGCCAGTTGGTTGATCATTAGCGGCCTAGGCGTTCCACTCGCTGGATCCAGATCATTAGGCCCGGTGGTCCTGAGTTCAACCGAAGCAACCTGGCAACTGGGTCTGGCTGCGAGTTTGATCGGGGGCCTGCTCAATCTTTTTTTGCTACTCCCCTACCGAAGGCAAAGACGAATCCGGCAGCAGATTCTGCGCTGGCTGGGGCTCAATGCCCTAATGGCTCTTGGCTATCTGAGCGCCTTGAATGAATGGTTGCCCCTGGATTGGGTCAGACCCTTTATCCATCGAATGGTTTCCTGATCTTGGGATGGACCTGGGTCATTTCCTGGATTCGAGAAAAACCAGAAGGTCTGCCAGTTGCTGCTGGGTAAGCAAATCCCCCAGTCCTGATGGCATCAACGAGACAGAGGAAGGACTCATGTCATGAATCTGGTCTTGGTTAATACGTATCTCTTGGTTAGCCCCGGTCACCACTCGCACGACGTTGTTGGGCTCCTGATGAGGAATGCCACTGAGTTGTTCCCCATTCTCCAGTTCAATCTGAACCGGTTCATAACTCCGCACGAAGCTGGCGCTGGGATAAAGGATGGATTCAAGTAGATCAAGCCGCTGGCGCACAGCCCCAATACGCGAAAGATCAGGTCCTGCGTGCCCTCCGACATAACCAATCTGATGGCATTTTGAACAAGCAACCAGCTCGGCCTTGAACACAGCCTGCCCTCGACGCACATCGCCTGCCGGCAAGGAACCCATAAGGGTTTCAATTCGACGCCTCTGACCCTCAAGATCCATTTGACTGGCCTGAATCCAGCCTCTTGCCCGATCCACAATGGATTCAGGAAACGAACTCACAGCATGCAGCAATAAGTCAGGGCGAAGGGTTGAGGAGGCGGTAGCCCGTTCCAGCAAATCCAACAAGGCCTGCCCTAAAGTCAAGCTCTCCGCACCATGAAACCACTGAACCATGCGCAGGAATTCAAGCGGGTTGGCCTCAGACATGATTGGCAGGACTTGTAACAGTTGCTCCTCCTCGAGTTCGGATGCTTCCCAGATATCCATGACCCTTGCTCGGGCGTTGGGTATGTTCGATGCCTTGTGGACCCTCAGGAGCCATTGCATTGTTTGTTCCGAAAGAGGCAGGTGATCTGCCAGGCTCAAGGCTAGGAGAGTGAGTCGGGTGTCTTCATCCAATGACGAACTCTCGTGCAATTTGCTGAGCATAGCCTGCATTTCAGGGTAGGATGACAGGTCCACGCGACTCTCCAGCATCCAAGAAAGACAGAGGCGCCGAATGGTAGGGTCAAGCTGATCCTTGGAAAGCAAGTGGTTCAAAGCTCCCACCCACTCCGGGGGTGCCTTCCTTAGCTGGCTGGCAGCCAGACAATTCAACAAGGCACGTTGCCCGGGCGGGTTGAGCTTATCGTCCTGCAACCACTGCCCAATAAACCCCTGCACCGGACCTTGGGTGATCATCTTATTGCAGGTATCAAGTAATAGGGCATGCGCAGGAGACCACTGCCCGTGATCATCACTGATCGCCTGAAGATGGGCATGTAGGATCTCAAGCAAACCTTCACCCAGACTAGGATCAACGCCCAAAATCCATCGTGCCGTCTCCTGCAAAAGGGGCTCGGATGAAAAAAGGAGATCGGCAAGCCAATCCTTGGTAGCAGAGGGAGTTTTTGACTGGCTCAGGGCCAGCATGGCGACCCTTCGAGACTCGGGGGGCCTTTGAGCATCCTTGAGGCAAGTCAACAAGGTTTCAGGATCGACATCGAGTTGGATCAGCGCCTGCACCAAAGCATGTTCCAAGGGGCGTGCCTGCATCAAAGGAGCGATTTCAAGCAGGTCGGGGATTGCCTCCTGCACGGGAATCCTTCCAGCCGCCTCACAGGCACGACGCCGAACCAAAGGGTTTTCATGCTGCAAGCAAGCAAGGATGCCCTTGGTCGCCCTTCTTTCACGATGGAGACCAAGGGCATGTAAGGCCACAGAAGCGAGTTCGGCCTCCGGATTTTCCAGCAGGCCAAGTAGTGGTGTCATCGCATCAGGTGAATGCAGCTGGCAGAGCGTCCAGGCAACTTTTTGCCGCAATCTAAGGGAGACGCGATCCTGACTCAGACGGTCTGCCAGGAAAGGAATGACTCCATCCCCCCTGAGAATCAACTCATCCATCGCCCGCCTGCTAACGTGCGCTCTGGGGTCAATGAGGCGGTCAATCAGAGTCACCTCATGCAAGGCTTTCCAATCAATTTGCTTCCCGAATGGATCTGCTGGCTTGGCTCCAACCTTTGAACTCACCCGGTAGATGGCACCCAGGATGTCGGGTTTGTAAAGCTGCGAGGTGGGGCAGCAGAGCTTGTACCATCCACCCGTATCCAGAACCAATAAGGAGCCATCTCCATCCTCCAGGATGTCAGTAGGGTGAAAGTCGTGATGATCGGAGACGAGAAAATCAGAATCGATTGTAGAAAAGGAGCCGTTTTCAGCCACCAACTCGTGGCGTTGAATACGCTTGAGGTTGAATTGAGTACTGAAAAGATCGCCTCGAAAAGAGGTATCCAGCAGCCCTGACTCAGCGTGCATCAAACCACTTGGGGCAGCTGGCCCTAGATGCGTCATCGCTCCCAGATAGGGACCGGTAAGGGAAAGCCCATCCAAAACCCCATGCTCCTTGGGATAGACCCCTCGGTAGAGGGCATGGACCAGACCGTCTCTCTGACCCGATCGAGGATGTGACACAAAAGTGGTGGTAAAAAAAGCCTCACCAGCATCATTAAAGGCCACTTCGACCGGATTATCCATGCCCCCGCTTATCAGGACGTCCTTTTCACGACCATCAGGCAACATGCGAAAAATGTGGGCAGCGCGATCGCGCACAACACTTCCATCAAACAATCGATGTTCCTGTTCGGCAAACGCGCCTTTGGCCCAATAGATCCAGCCATCTCTACCTAGGTAAGGACCATGGAGGTCATTGGCGCATCCGGTAAGCGTCTGGCCGTCCATCCAGACTTCTCGCAAGTCAGCGACCCCATCCGCATCGGTATCGACCAGACGAAGGATTTCCGGTGGGGTTGAACAATAAATAGCCCCACGATGCCAGAGAACCCCCTCTGGAAACATGAGTCCATCGGCGAAAACTGTCTGCTCATCATAGATCCCGTCGCCGTCAGAATCACCCAGCCGCACGAGACGATGTGGGCGTTCTTTTAACTGCTCTGTCACCTTGTCATTGGAACCCGAAGAATCAGCTACATACAGATAACCCTGATCATCAAGATCAGCCACGATCGGGCGGTTGACCAGAGGGGTGGCTGCCACCTTTTCAATGGTGAACCCTTCGGGCAAGGTGAAATGGTGGGGCGCCAGGTCAAATTCAGCAGCAGGAATCAAAGCACATGGCAGCCAGCCCAAAGCAGAGCAAGCCAGTAGCCAATGCAGGGAAGGCATTTGGCGGAGGAGCGGCATGGACTCATAGACTACCCAGACTTATGCGGGTGACAAGGCTGATGTCGGTCTTCTTTCAAGGTGGAGATTCCCTGCTTTCTTGAGACTCCCATCACCCGTATGGTGATAGCATGATCTCGTTACCTTTCTCTATATCGCTTCGACGATTGAAGACCCTACAATGCGCTTATCTTTTGAGTTTGGTTATCATTGGCATGGGATGTCGGTCATCCCGCTCATTGCCACAGACTGTAACCTGGCAACAACAATTATCCGAACAGTTGTCTCTCATGGGACATCGCAACTGGATCATGGTTGCCGACTCGGCCTATCCTTTGCAGACCAGCCCAGGCATCCAGATGATTGAAACCGGTTCTGGCCATTTAGAGGTTCTCGACCAGGTCTGCATGGAGCTTGGACAAGTCGAACATGTCAGCGGTATTTTTTATCTAGACTCGGAGCTTTCCTATCTAGGCGAAGACCAAGCCACGGGTATCGGCTCAATCCGTGATGCTCTGCTAAAGCGACTCAGCGAACACCCATCGCAACACCTACCCCACGCAACTCTGATGGAGAAACTGGGAGAAGCAGGTGAATCCTTCAAGGTGCTCATCCTCAAGACAGATCTCACCCTTCCCTACACTTCGGTTTTCATCAAGCTGGATTGTGGATACTGGGGGCCTGAAAAGGAACAAACGCTACGAGCCATGATGCCATGAAGTGATGGGGCGTTAGGGAACAAGCAAACCTGAGTGCCTATTGATCTGGTTATCATGGGATGGGTCGAAGCAGGTTGCCTTGGCCTAGGTTACCACCTGTATCATGGGTTCTGCACTGGCTGCGAAGCAGCCGATATTTGAGGCATGAACCCCGGCCTGCTGCAAGCCACTCATCAGATCCTCCAGGCGCTCTGGAGACACAGCCATCAAAAGACCCCCTGAAGTCTGAGCATCACAAAGCAGCAACTCCTGCAACGGACTCACCGAAGATCCGTAGGTAACCGAAGGAGCCACCGCAGCATGGTTGCGACGGGTTCCTCCAGGCACATAACCTTGCTCCAACAGTTCCATCACCCCATCGAGCAACGGAATGCTGGATATCTGGATGTCAGCCCGCAGTCCGTCGCTGAGCATTTCTTTCAAGTGACCGAGCAAACCAAACCCAGTGACATCGGTACAGGCATGAATACCCACAGTTTTGGCCACACCAGCCGCCGTTCGATTCAGCTCAGCCATGCAACGAATAGCTGCTTGTTCCACGCGTGCTGCACATTGCCCCTGCCGCATGGCTGTGGTGATAATACCCACCCCTAGGGGTTTGGTCAGCACCAGGTAATCTCCCACCTTGGCTCCCTGGTTGGTCCACTGTTGCCCAGGCTCAATGGTGCCAGTCACGCACATGCCATATTTGGGTTCAGCATCATCAATGCTGTGTCCCCCCACAACCGCCACGCCAGCTTCAGCAGCCTTGTCACTCCCACCACGCAAAATATCTCGGAGGACGCTAAGGGGCAGATCTTCAGAATCCCTGGGGAAGGCTACAATATTCAGAGCCATGATGGGATGAGCTCCCATGGCATACACATCACTCAATGCATTAGCCGCTGCAATCGCTCCAAATTGGTACGGGTCATCCACCACCGGCGTGAAGAAATCGACGGTCTGTACGATAGCGAGATTCTCCGAAAGCTGATAAACGGCAGCATCATCAGCATGCTGATTACCTACCAACACATTCGGATTCTCAATCGATGGCAATCCACCCAGAACCTGGGCGAGGTCCTCCGGACTCAACTTCGCGGCTCAACCGGCACAATGGCTGAAGCGAGTCAGTGCCACACTAGAATGGTCCTTCTGCTTGTGCATGACGACAAGCCAGACTAGCTGTCTGCGGCGGATTTGGAAAACACATTATGCTCACCATGGCTTGGTTGGTTGAAGGTAAACCATGAAGACAATGTGGATTGCCCTGCTGTGCCAAAAAACTTATGATCCACGCATGGACGAGGCGTCTGTGCATATTTCACTCAGAGAAGGAACCGAAAACCAGGCCCGGACTGTCACCTGTGACCGTCCGCTTGATCCGCTTTCCAGAGAAATCCTTCAACTCAAGGAAAAACTCAATGCGGTGATCCTTGCGCACAATTATCAAATACCAGCCATTCAGGACCTGGCTGACTATGTTGGCGATTCCTTGGGGCTGGCTCGCGCAGCTGCTGAGACCTCGGCTGAAGTCATTGTCTTTTGCGGGGTGCACTTCATGGCCGAAACCGCCAAGATCCTTAATCCCGAGAAACAGGTTCTCCTACCGGATCGAGATGCAGGCTGCTCGCTGGAACAAAGCTGTCCAGCCGAGGAGCTTAAAGCTTATCAAGAAGCCCACCCCGGTGTCTACACGATCGCCTATATCAACTGCAGTGCAGCAGTCAAAGCGCTAAGCGATGTCATCTGCACCAGCGGCAATGCGGTCAGGATTGTTGAATCAGCCCCAGCGGATCGACCTTTGCTCTTTGTTCCCGACGAGAATCTGGGGGCCTGGGTGATGGAGCAAACCAAACGGCCAATGGAATTGTGGAAGGGAAATTGCTACGCTCACATCGAGTTCACGGCAGACAGCATCCTGGCCATCAGAGCCAAACATCCAGAAGCTCCCTTGGTTGCGCATCCGGAATGCACCCAGGCGGTGCGATTATTGGCCGATGAAATATGCTCTACTGAGAAGATGGTCTCATTTTGCCGCAGCCATTCAGCCAACTCCTTCATCATCGCCACCGAAATGGGAATGCTTCATCGATTGGAGAAAGAGTGCCCGGGCAAAAAATTCATCCCAGCTCCCACCGACCACTGTGCGTGCAACGAATGCCGCTACATGAAAATGAATACCCTGCAGAAACTCCACGCATGCATGCAAGGCAGACACCCCGAGGTGAGCATGGCTGATGAGCTGATCCAGCGAGCCCGCTTGCCCATTGAGCGCATGCTTGAATGGTCCGCTTGAGGGAACCAATCCCGGGTCCAGGCATTTTCGTTCAAGGACAAAACCGTTCGCGAATCCAGTGATCTTGAGATGCTTGAGATGGTTCCAGGCGGTAGCGTATGCGGTCATGAAGGCGACCGGGGCGGCCTTGCCAGAACTCAATCGTTGAGGGCTTCACCCTGAAGCCTCCCCAGAAAGAGGGCGTTGGGATGTCCTGGCCCTCAAATTGATCACGCACTGCCTGGAAAGCATTTTCCAAGGCCCCTCGATCAGGAATATGCTCGCTCTGTCTGGACGCCCAGGCCCCAATCTGGCTCTCTCTGGGACGTGTTTTGAAGTAGGCATCCACCTCAGCTCGATCAAGAAGCAATGCCCTACCCTGAACGATGACTTGCCTTTCCAGGGCAATCCACGGAAACAGCAAGCTCACTTCAGGATGATCCTGAATGTCTCTGGCTTTCTGACTGCTTAAATTGGTGTAAAAATCAAACCCCTCCTCCTGATAACCCTTGAGGAGAACCGTCCTCAAACCCGTGCCCCGTCCAGCGCTCACAGTCGAAAGACTCATGGCATTGGGCTCAAGAATGGAGGCCTCGCATGCCTGCTTGAACCAAAGATCAAATTGGTCCATCGGATGAGCCAGCATGGAATCCTCTTCCAGATTGCCCTGGGTATAACTGCGCCTCAGATTCTGAACCCTTTCTGATTCCATGAGACAAATATGGCCTACTTACCCGATGGGCGCAACGTCAAGGGGAAGCCGAGGGGGCTTAGAATAAACCAAGGCAGCTTGAACACATCCCAGAAGTTATCGCCCTGACTGGACGCCGCCACTTACCTCTGCGATAGCTTCTTCGAGCCGATCCATCGCTTCCTCCATTTCCTGACGCGTGATCGTGATAGGGGGTGTCAGGGTCAGGATATTCCCCATGGTCACCTTGAAGTTGAGGCCTCGGCTCAAGCAGGCATACATGACCTGTTCGGCCTCATCCACCGCTCTCTGACAGCTGGCGCGATCCTTGAGTAATTCCATCCCCATGAGTAAGCCAAGGCCTCGGATATCACCAATAAGATCATGGCGAGTTGCCATCGCCTCCATCCGCTTTCTGGCATACACACCCATGGCGGTTGCTTGCTCCAGTAAGCCCTCAGACTCAATGACCTCAATGGCAGCAAGCCCCGCAGCGCAAGCGACTGGATTCTTTTCATGGGTGTAGTGGCCCAGCGCCTTCTCTGGCATAGCCTGATTGAGTCCCTCGCGTGCCAGGAGGCCTGCCAGAGGAAAGATGCCGCCGCCAAGCCCCTTACCAATCACCAACATATCGGGTACCACATCATAATGCTCACAGGTAAACATGCGGCCGGTACGGCCCAGGCAGTGAGGTATTTCATCCAGAATCAAAAGCGCACCATGCCGGTCACATGCCTGACGAATCCGCTTCCAATAGTCCAGCGGGGGGATAAAGGGCGTGCACCGCACGGTCTCGGCAACCACCGCTGCCACGTCTCCCTCTTTTTCAAGCACGTATTCTACGTAATCGGCGCAGGCCAGGTTGCAGGCATGACCACACTTGAAGGGACAGTGTCGGTTATCAGGCGGCGGAACGTGCTCACAACCCGGAAGCAAGGGGCCAATGCCTTGACGAAATATCGCCTCACCCCCAACCGAAATCGCATCCAGTGAGGCCCCGTGAAAGGAATCCCACATGGAAATGGTCTTATGCCTGCCTGTTGCTGCTCTGGCTAGCTTCAGCGCCATGCCGATGGCGGCGGTGCCGCTGGGAGCAAAAAGCACTCGGTTGAGATCACCTGGAGCCAGAGAGACTAACTTGGACGCTAGTTCGATAGCCACCTCATTGGTGTATCGTCGGGTGCAGAAAGAAAGCCGGTTCATCTGCTCGGTGATAGCCTCCACAACCCGAGGGTGGGAAAAACCCAGCTGATGGACATTATTACCGTGAAAGTCGAGTAGACGGCGCCCTCTGTTGTCCTCAATATAGCTGCCCTGACAAGCCTGCATGACATTGAGGCATGGCGTTGAAAGCGACTGATGCAAGAAAACCTCTGCGTCTCGAGCCAGGATTTTTTGGGTCGCTTCATCCAGGTGTCCTGCAGCCCATGCCTGCCTCCTGGGGCTTAAGTTGATGTCTCCCTCAGAGCGCAACTGATCCAGATCGTGTTTGCTGTGATCCACTTAAGAAATCCTTTCAACTCAGGGCGCCTGATGCGCAAGCAATACCTTGCTTAGGGCCTTCAGTTGGTCTGTGTTGATGAAGTCCAAACCTTGATCCCATGCCAATTTCCAAAAAGCCTCCGTCTCAGGAGTCGCCCAAAAGCGGACTTTCCTCCCCTGACTATGAGCTTTTGAAAGCCACGCTGCCAGTTTCTGGATTTCTTCCTGAGGCATGGCACCTTGGCCATTCCATTTGAAATGACTGGTCCAATTTTCACTGATCCAGGGCACCAGTGAAGCGGGCAAGCGGTTCGCCTCCATATCCTCTAGCCGACCATCAATAAAAACCCATCGCTCGGTCTCTTGCCCCACCAGCTGAGTGGGCCGATTCCCAGAAATGACCAGCGTGACGGCACCAGGGTGCAGCCCATCGGCGTCTACCCGCGTGAGCATGGCATGGTATGGGCGAATGATGCGACGCAAGCACTCGTAGGTTGGGGATGCCTGAGTCTTAAAATCGATCATCAGGTAAAAAGGCACCCCCTGATCATAGACCTTGCCCCCCCGTTCCTTGATCCTCAGCTGGAGCGGCTTCAGATACAGCGCTTCGAGCGTTCTGGAGCGGTCCAAATCAATGCGATCGTGAGCGACCAAAAGTTCCTCACCGATGGCAAACACATCGGCTTCAACACTGCAGAAACCAGCATCCAGAGCATCGATCAAAGGCTGCTCATGTTCGTAATCATTATGGGAGTGCGCGCGAATGAGTGGGACAACCTCCGCCGTAAGCGCGCAGGCAGAGCAGAAAATAAAAAGCAGGGTTAGCAGGTAACGAGGTGCTAAATGAACGGAGGGTCGCATCTTGGGTCGAGGCATGCAGTTCATGGTTGGGTCATGATCAAGGAACCATCTCAAGCTCTTTGAGCGTTGCTTCAATCGCCGCTACCAGAGCCTGCATGTCCGCGACGAATAGACGGCCTATCGAACCAATCCTGAAGAGGTCAACTTGACTGATCTTACCGGGATAGATGATCATGCCTCGCTCACTCAGGTGACGATAAAAGACATCAAAGGTGAATCGATCATCTCTGGGAAAGTGAAAGCTGGTAATGAGGTAGCTCTGACATGCAGCGGGCAGGTAGGAGCGAAACCCCAAGGCGCGCATCCCCTCCATTAAAACCCGATGGTTTTCTTGGTAGCGTTGGGATCGCCCAGCCACCCCACCCTCCATCTCCAGTTCCTCCAAGGCACGTTCAAAAGCCAACAGGGAATGAGTGGGCGGAGAATAACGAAACTGACCATTCTTCTCAAAACCCTTGAGCTGAGCCATCAGATCCAGGCTGAGGCATCTGGGTTGGGTGGGATTGGACTCAAGGCATGAGCGCCTGAGGATGACGATGGAAAAGCCTGGTACCCCTTCTATGCACTTGTTGGCCGAAGTAATGAGAAAGTCAATGCAGGCCTGATTGAAGTCAATCTCGACCCCACCAAAACTACTCATGGCATCCACGATGAATTGCCTACCGGACTTAGCGACTACCTGCCCCACGGCTTCGATGGGATTCATGATTCCGGTTGTGGTCTCGCAGTGGACCATGGCCACGTGGGTGATCTGGGCATCCTCAGCAAGCAGTCCCGCAATAGCTGATGGATCAGGAGGAGTATCCTCTGGGGTGCGGTAGATTGAATGATCAATCCTGAGGCATTCAAGCATGGCAACCATGCGCTCTCCGTAAGCACCATTGGCTAGAACCAAAACCTTCCCTGACTCAGGGATAGCGCTGGAAAAGACCGACTCAACCCCAAAGGTGCCGCTTCCCTGAAGCAAGACGCATTCAAACCCCTCGGCCTGACTCACTCCGGCCAGGTCGAGCAATTGTTCCCTGATAGCCTTGACCTTCGCATTGAACTCAAAGTGCCAGGATCCAGCATCTCGTAGCATGGCCTGCTTGACATCCAGGCTGGTTGTCAGGGGTCCGGGGGTGAACAGGGTCTTGTCCTTGGCGGCTGGGATCATGGCGATGATTAAGATTGTCGGTCAGTCAAATGGACCAGGTTGATGGGAACCAGGGTTGGCCGATTTACACTTCCAAACTTGGGTAGCATAAGAAGGTATGAGTGGCAATGATCATTGCGACTCCTTCCACCTGAATCATGCGCAAGAGAGGCGCTTTGCACCCACCCAATCCCCACTCTTTGAAAGACTTGACAATACTTTCACTCAATCCTCAACCTAACCACCCGTGATCCCGGACAGCATTGCAGGCAGTTTGAAGCTGGCTCTCCTTGGCTTGCTCACATGGGCATGCTCTGAGACCGGTCTGGCACAGCGCCCATTGGAGCTGAAGGTGGACTTCTTCGACCTCCGGCCTCTTGGCTCGAGTATGCGTTTTTTCATCACTCCTGGTTTCAAGGAGCTCATGGATGAGGCAAGCTCCGTGCCCGTCCTGCGCATCGAGGGCCCGGATCACTACCCATGGCATATCGAGGCCTCATCAAACCTGCTAGATCCTGGCCCATGGCGGTCGCTGGGAGAAGTTCGCACCGGGCCAAAACCCATCCTATTGATGGATCTTCAAGGCCAAGGTGCTAATGGGGTATTTTACCGAGCCAGGCCACTGATGATCAACCCTGAGCCCGATAGATTGGTGCTCATTCCCGCTGGCACATTCCTCATGGGCAGCCCCTTTGATGAGCAGGACCGTGACACCGATGAAAACCCCATGACCCGCGTGACCCTCAGCCGCGATTACTGGATGGGCAAGTATGAGATCACTCAAGGGGAATACCTGCAGCTCATGGGCACCAACCCATCGAAATTCAAACGAAGCCTGGATAGACCGGTCGAAAACATAACCTGGCAGATGGCTATGGATTATTGTCAGCGTCTCACCGAGCAAGCCAGGCAAGCAGGCCGTCTCCCTGAGGGGCTTGTTTATCGTCTTCCCACCGAAGCGGAATGGGAATATGCCTGCAGAGCAGGAACGCAAACGCGCTACCCTCATGGAGATGATCCCGACTATCAGAGGTTTGATGCCCACGCGTGGCATTGGGACAACAGTATCCCGAAGGGCACCCATCCAGTCGGCATGAAGCAGCCTAACCCCTGGGGACTACACGGCATGCTTGGAGGCGTCTATGAGTGGTGTCTAGGATGGCACGCTATCTATCCTGGGGGTGAGGTGGTTGATTATGTCAGTCCACAAGCAGAAGATCGGGTCATGCGAGGCGGGGCTTGGAGCGATCATCCACGCAATGGCCGCGCAGCCGAACGTCACTGGTTTGGAATCAGTCAAACCTTCGGCAATGCAGGCTTTCGAGTGGTCCTGGCTCATCCTTACCCCCTGATACCCGAGGGTTAGGTCATTTTAATCGGGCGTGGCCGATTCGACGAGATCCCTGCCAAGGGATACTATTTAAATGTCGCACTGGCCGACTAGGCATTTGACAAAACAAGCTCCAATCCTACAGGCTTGCGGCAGGTGAAAGGCATCCAGGAATTCCCCAAGCATTACTGCGGCGTGTTCGGCGTATTCGACCATCCCAACGCGGCAGAAATCGCCTACTACGGGCTTTACGCCCTCCAACATCGTGGCCAGGAGAGTGCCGGAATCGTCACCGCCGATGGGAGTACTTTTCACTCCCATCGTGAGATGGGGCTGGTTCCACAGGTTTTCAAAGGAAATGCCCTCGCCGAGCTCAAAGGACGCAATGCGATCGGACACACGCGCTACTCCACCACCGGCGCTTCACACGTGCAGAATGTCCAACCTCTGATTGTGGATTGCAACCGTGGCAAGATCGCCATCGCCCACAACGGCAACCTCACCAACGCCGCGATCCTTCGAGAGGAACTCGAAGCTGGAGGCAACATATTTCAAACCACCATAGACAGTGAGATCATCCTCCACCTGCTTGCCCGCCCCAATCTGACAGCTGATTCCAACCCTCTACTGGAGACCATCCGACGCATACAAGGGGCCTTTTCACTGGTCATGCTCACTGAGAAGGAAATGATTGGCGTGCGTGACCCTCACGGATTTCGCCCTCTCAGTCTGGGCAAACTCGACGGTAAATGGGTGCTTTCAAGTGAATCCTGTGCATTTGATCTGATCCAGGCGGAATTCGTGCGTGATGTCAGACCAGGGGAAATCGTCATCATTGATGAGAAAGGCATGCGCAGCATGGATGCCTTCCCAGATCAAAAGCGAAGGGCTTTCTGTATTTTTGAGTATGTCTATTTTTCCCGGCCGGACAGCAAAATTGCCGGGGTCAACGTTTATGATTCTCGCATTCAAATGGGCCGCCAGCTAGCTCGGGAGCACGCCATTGAAGCCGACATGGTGGTTCCTGTGCCAGATAGCGGCAATTATGCCGCACTGGGATATTCTCTTGAATCAGGTATCCCCTACCACATGGCTTTTGTGAGGAATCATTATGTGGGCAGAAGCTTCCTCCAGCCCTCCCAGACCACACGTAGTCTGGATGTCAGGGTCAAGCTGAACCTGGTATCTGATCTGGTCAAGGGTAAGCGGGTGATCATCGTCGACGACTCCATTGTCAGAGGGACCACCAGCCAGAGTCGTATCAAGATCCTGAAGGAAGCAGGAGCCGAAGCAGTTCATGTCCTCATTAGTTGTCCTCCACACAAGTTTTCCTGCGTCTATGGCATCGATTTTCCTGATCGGAGCAAACTGCTGGCTGCCAACGCCTCGCCCGAGGAAATATGCCGGCATCTGGGCGCCGACAGCATCGGTTACCTCAGCCAAGAGGGCATGGTTAAGGCCACCAATCAGCCCGAAGAGGCATTTTGTATGGCTTGCTACAATGGTGACTACCCTGTCGCCTATGAATCGAATGTGGACAAGGAAATCATCGAGCGACGAACTGTCGATTCCGTCAGCTTTGGTGATCTACTCGATAAGGAAGCTTCCCAAAGCAAGTTGATTTGATCGCACGGCCTAGCTGCTGGCCCTTTTTCCTTGCCTTTCGGGTCAGCTTGCGACCTTTTAGAAGCAAAAGGGCGTTATTTAAATGGTTATCACTGGTCCAGATCTAACCAAGGCTCCACCCCGCAGCCCACGTGTGCGGCTGGGTGGATTTGTTATCCTTCCTAGACTCCTAGACAAAGGCCGATCAACCATTGCGGCAAAGAATGGGGAATATGTTTTCAACTGCCCTATGGACCGCCGCTTCTTTGAATTTGTCGGGGTCAATGCCAACACCCTCATGAACCAGCTTTCATGCGGTAAGTCTGATGGGCAGGTGCTTGCATGGATGCTCAAAGCCGGTTCCCAAAGGCGCTCAGCCCACGAAATTCATGCTTGGTCCGCCTTGGAAGAACTCAGATGCCCGCTTGATGTCGAATCCAGAAGTTTCTTCAACTCCATTCACCAGTCTATTGCACCCAGCAGGATAGACATCATGACCTGGTTTGATCTACTCGATCTGGATGATTACGTGACTTTCGGAGGTCAGCCCTAATTCGGATTAGGATGCCGATGAAGCCGCTTTCTTGATAGCCTTGCTGCCCATGCCGCGAGGTTTTCTGGGCTTGATTCTGGGAGCGTCTCCCCAAAGCCCCTCCAAATCATATCTTTGGCGCGTCTCTTCGCTCATGATATGGATGATCACATCGTAATAGTCCAGGACGACCCAGCTTCCCGATCCCTTGCCATCCGAGAGATGCGGCCTGATGTCGTGATCATCCCTTAGCTTCTGAAGGATCTCTTCGCCAATCGCTCTCAAATGGGGCGCACTGGATCCAGAGAGCACAATAAAAAAGTCGGTCAGCGAGGAGACTTTTCTCAAATCGAGAATGACAGGTTTTTGAGCTTTGCGGTTATCGGCGTAGGCGCAGCAATATTGAGCGAGTCGTTTGGAATCCATGGTAACAAGTCAGCCCTTATCGACCAACCGTCTCTATCCCTAACCGGAAATAGGACAGTTGACAATATCCTCTTCCACTTTGGGGTGTACCAATCCTGAAATGGGAAAACCCCTCCGGATTCGATCCCGTATGATTGAGGAAGACACCCCGAGCGGAAAACCCTTGAGAAATTGTCCCAAAAAAGGCTCCTTCAGGGCTGTGGGCTGTTGCCCCGGCCTAGGAACGATCAAAAAAGTCACCAACCTGGCCAACTGAGAGGCCTCTCGCCATTGGTAAAGGGTTGGCACGTGATCAGCCCCGATAAGATAAAAGAGCTGAGCCTGAGGGAAGGCATCGTGATAGGCAGTGACGGTATCGATGGCAAAGGATACCCCCCCCCTTTTGAGTTCCTGTGTATCCACCGAACAGTTGGTTTCACCTTGTAGAGCAAGGCGTAACCATTTTAAGCGTCGCGAATCATCGGTGGACTTACCCTCAGGTTTGAATGGGGACCGGGCGGCAGGAACCAAAAAAAGACGCTCTAGATTGGCCTCCTCAATAGCAGCCCTAGCAACCAGAAAATGCCCAAGATGAAATGGGTCGAAGGTCCCTCCGAAAATGCCAATGCGCTTCAGGTGCATGAGACGATCACGATGGCTCAATGCTCGTCTTCTCAAGCGAAGTATCGGCCACACGCTCAAGAACCCCTCTGACTTTGGGAAACATGATCACTGCTTCAACCAACATCCACACTTCAAGGGCAATGGTGACCAACCCCACCCCAACCAATACCCAGCTGCCACTCTCAACCCAACTCGGACCCGCCCCCGTGCCAAAGAACAACTGCAGCATCATGGCCCACATGGGCATGATCAGCATGAATAGAGCGGGAAGGATCAGGAACAAGATAGGCTTACGACGTCGCCAGAGATGAAAGGTGATCACCAGGAAGGCCAAGCCCGCAAGTAATTGATTGGTGGCACCGAAAAGAGGCCAAAGAATGAGTCCTCCCTTACCACTGGTGGCCAAAGACCAGTCCACCTGACCGGGAGCCGGAGCCGCCGCCACAATCGCAGCGATGATGATGGCAAACAAGGTTGCACCGTGGCGATGACGCAGCCAGTTGACCGAAGTTGCAAGGGCTGGCTTCTCCCCTAAGGTTGTCGCAAGTTCCTGCACCACGTAACGCTGAAGACGGCAGGCTGTGTCCAAGGTTGTGCCGGCAAAAGAAGCCACCAGGACAGCCATTAGCGCCAGAGATATGGCGCTGGAAATCCCAATCGAACGCAGCAGGTTGGCCGCCCCATCCACAAAGGCCGCTACCTTGGCCCCCAGAGAGCCTGCCGAGCCCCATGAGGCATATCGGGCGCTCCAAGCATTTTCACCAACCAGCAGTTCTCCTCCAACCTCTGAGCCCAATCCGACACCGGCGGCGCAAGCGATGATCACCAGCGTGGCCAGAAAGCCTTCGGTCAACATGCTACCATAGCCAACGAACCGGGCATCAGGTTCGCTTTTGAGCTGCTTGCTACTCGTACCACTACTCACCAGACAGTGAAAACCACTGATCGCACCGCAGGCAATGGTGATGAATAGAAAGGGGAAAATAAATGGAGCCCCTTGAGGGTGCCACTGAACGACTGGAGCTACCCACTCCAAAGGCGGGCGCTCAGTCCCTCCGTTCAGGGGAGCCCCCCCAAACATAGCGGCGCCCACCAAACCAAAAACAATCAGTCCAAGAGCGGAAATCAACTGCAACGAGTTGATATAATCTCGCGGCTGAAGCAAGGCCCAGACCGGCATAACCGATGCCACATACGAATAGAGCAGCAACACCGCAACCCAGGTGATCAAACTCCAACCCTGCATGAAAGCATTGAGTTGCCCCAACCATCCCACGTTACCGTAGATCACTGTCAGATACATCAGAGCCAGCGAAACCAATGAAGGAATGAGTAAGCGCGCTCCCCGCCGGTGAAGCCAAAAGCCAATGCACATGGCCAAGGGGATTTGAATCAGGCAAGGGAAAATGGCTGCAGGATACATTTTGAACACTGAAGCGATCACCAGACCAAAAATGGCCAATACAATGGTAAGGGCCATGAAGAGAATAAACAGGAATAGTAGGCGCACGCGCTGATTCATGACCTTCCCTGCTACATCTCCCAGGGTCTGCCCCTGATGACGCAAACTGACCACCAAGGCTCCAAAATCATGCACAGCCCCAATGAAAATGGATCCAAGCACAACCCAGACTAGCGCAGGCAACCAACCCCACATCACTGCAATGGCAGGCCCCACAATAGGGCCCGTTCCGGCAATGGAGGTGAAATGATGCCCAAACACAACGCCCTTGGAGGTCGGTACATAGTCAACACCATCTTCCATGGCAAGAGATGGGCAGACTGCCTTGGCCGATAGCTGGAAGATACTTTTTCCAAGCCATCGCCCGTAGGTATGATAAGCGACAATAAAGCCCAGTCCCGCCAGCAAGGCTGTGATCAAAGGGTGCATTGGCTTTACCTGGTTTGATTGCAGCAGACCCCAGTGTCCGCTTACTGAATGGGAGAATAATCGGTGGCAGAAAGGAACTGGGAATCCACTTTCTTCACCAGAGGGCCATCCTGACGCGATTCAGCAAACGCTTTTTTCCAGTCTGGGTCCTGGCCAAAAGCCTTCCAAGCAGCCTCCCGGGCTTCTTTACTTGGGTAGGCCAGGATATAGACCAGGGTATCTTCGCTACCCTCAGGAATCCAATAGCCAACCAAGGTCATGCCATGTTTGACGAATATAGCATTGGTGTGCTCGCGGAAGCGTTTGTTCAGAGCGCTTAGTTTACCTGGATGAGTGTAATAGGTGCGCATTTCAAACACCCGGTTTCCTGGGCTCTTGTCAGCATGACCCAGATGATGGTCAGCGAGTGAAAGGGCGGGCATGCCCATGGCCAAGACCAGTGAAAAAATAAGGGATCGTATCATATTTTTGGTTGCGATGGTTTGTTGAGACTATTGGTTTTTACTGAGCGTTTTGATTAATGGGTTGAGGCACCACCAGATGCCCCGGAAAATCAGAAGCCTGTTGACCTCCACGTGGAGCCAATCGCTTGTTCTGCGATCCGCCACGAGGTTGGTTAAGCGGGATATACATCCCCCCTTGCTCATCGAGCATGGAATAGAGCTGATTCTCAAATCGCTTGGCGATATCCCTAAACTGAGGGTCAGCAATCAGGTTGCGAGTCTCACCCGGATCCTGTTGGATGTCATAGAGTTCATCAGTATCCCAAAGCCCGTAATAGGTGATGTATTTGTATTGATCACCGCGCAGGGAAAACACGGTTGGTGACTGCGGGAAATTCTTTTCCCAGTAATAGACATAAAGGAAATAATCCCGCCATTCAGTCGGCTTGCCCTGTGCTAGTGAAATAAAGCTCTGACCATCCATGTGAGAAGGAGTCTTTAACCCTGCAGCCTGCATGACGGTGGGACCTATATCAATGTTGGCAACCACCTCTTCCACAACTGTCTGCCCCGCAAACAATTCTGGGCATTGCATAATCATGGGGACGCGTATGGATGTTTCGTAAGCAACGCGTTTGTCAATCAGGCCATGCTCTCCGAACATGAATCCATTATCCCCCATGTAGATGACGAGGGTTTCATCGTAAATCCCCATCTTTTTGAGCTGCTCCATGATTCTCCCAATGCTGTCATCAACCGAGAGTAGTGCCTCACAGTAGCGTTTGTAGTATTGCTCCACATCCAACTCGCTATGGTAAGGGAAATCTACCCCGTGCCAGCTATTGCGCTGATCCCTCAGCCACCTTGGCTTACCGAGATAGTTGGCATCGGTATTGGCCTCGCTCTCGGGGCGTTTCCATGCCGCATTGGTGTAGCGGCCAGCGTGCCGCTCAGCTGGCGTAAAGTTGGCATGCACCGCCTTGTGCGAAAGATACATGAAAAAGGGCGAATCCTTGCCCTGTTGCTGCTCCATGAACTCGATAGCGTAGTCGGTCAGTTCGTCGGTGATGTAACCCTTCTGCTTCACACGCTCCCCATTCACATTGAGGGTGTAGTTTGGGTTTGGAGGCAGGTAATGGCCCTGCCCGCGGAAACTGACCCAGTGGTCAAAACCAGGACGAGGAGCATCTGTTTCCCCCCCCATGTGCCATTTGCCGATATAGGCGGTCTGGTAGCCGGCCTTCTGTAGCCACTCGGGGAAAAACCGCGTCCCCTCTGGAACGAGTCGGTTGTTGTCTATCACCCGATGCTTGTGCGTGTAGAGCCCCGTCAGGATGGATGCCCGGCTTGGGGAGCAAAGTGAGGTCGTGACAAAAGCATTACGCAGATGCACCCCATTACGGGCGATGGCATCCATGTGAGGCGTCTCCAGAAAGGGATGCCCCATGAACCCCATTGCATCGTAACGATGATCATCAGCCAGTATAAAAATAACATTGCGCTTTTTGGCCCCAGCGATGGGATCAAGCTCGATCTGAGTTTGAGCCGCCCCAATCCGAGGTTGCAGGATCAAGCTCAGCAGGAGAATCGTAGGAACAAGCTTTTCCATTGGTTTGAGTGAACATCTCGACTTCTTCATGGTGCACGGACATCCTAACTGGGTTGCGCTGAATGCCAAGCGTGGAGTGTGGCATCCATGAGGTCATCCCCTGCGCGGGCCAAGATTTTTATTGGAAAGGAATTGCCACGATACAGGCCGAGCGGTTAAATCGAAGCTTTCCAGGAAACAATCCATGACAATCAAGACAATAGGCTATCAGGCTTGGATGATGTTGCTGCTTGGCAGCATACTCGGAGCGGCACACCTGAAGGCTCAGGAAACTGAAGCCCCGGCGCAGGAGGAACAGGCCCCTGAGGTATCTATCTTTCCCGACAAACAGCTGGAAGAGGTCGTCAGGCAGTCGGTTTATGAGAAACGAAACACGGACAAGCCGATTACCGCCCAAGATGTCGTGGATGTGTCCACCATCAAGGGGCGAGGCAAGCAAATCAGGGATCTAAGCGGCCTAGAGCACTGCAAGAGCCTGGCTCTGCTTGATCTGGCCAACAATCAAATCACCGATATCACCCAGCTGGCAGGGCTCAAGCGCCTGCAATCCCTGGATCTTTCCAATAATGATATTTCGGACATAGGTTCCCTGGCCGAAGTTCCAGCCCTTCAATACATCGAGCTCTCGCACAATAAGGTGCAAGACCTGCGTCCTCTGGCTGGTCTGAAAAACATGTCGGCTCTTTACCTTGGATACAATCAGATCCAATACATCTATCCGCTTTTGAACCTCCCGAAGCTCGCCTCGCTTCACCTGAGCGTGAATCAAATCCAGTCCATCGAGGGAATCAATCAGCTAAAATGGCTCAGCTCGCTTTCTTTGGACGGGAATCAAATTTACGATTTGGTGCCGCTAGATGGTCTGCAACAGCTAAATTTTCTCTTCCTTGAATACAACCAAGTGCAGGACATCAGTCCGCTGATATCCATGGCACGGGCTGATCAAGAGGGTGAAAAACGCTTCGCACCTTTCCTGAAACTCTATCTGAAGGGTAACCGCATCCGCAAAAGTCAGGTCGAGAAGCTTAAGGAGTACGGCGTTCGCATCCAGTATTAAAGGCTACTGGCATTAAAGAGCGCCAGTTTGATTCAACTCACATCGAGAATGCCAGGGCATCCTCGATGCCACAGGTGGATTCACTCGAAAAAGCCTGCTGATTCGCGGCTGGGCACAAAGCTTAATTTCCCGCCTGGGCTGGAAACCCGGCAACCCTCATCCAGCCGACCGGCGCATGCTGCGAGCTTTTTTTCGGCTGAATGCCTTCCACCGGTCGTGCACCCAGAACCAGTTCAGAGGGTCCTTCAAGACTGCTTTCTCGAGAGCTTGGTTAACCTCAGCAGTGACTGCCTCGACCGAACGGCGCTCTCCCTGGTGGAAAACAGGGATTTCCTCGCCATATTCGATGCGCCACCTTGCTGGTGCGACTCGATAACAGATGGCAGTCACCAATCGACATTGGTAGCGCTGAGCAATCAGGGCTGGAGCGGTGGAACACTTGCAGGGCTTACCTAGGAAATCCATCTCCAAGCCGGCTCCAGTCGATTGATCGGCCAACAAACCCATGATGGTGGAACCCTCACGCATGAATTGCTTCAGACTTTCCACATCACGCCGGCGATCAAAAAACTGCACCCCGGAGCGTTGCCTCAATTCACGCAGCAATCGATCTGGGCCAGGCTGATTCAAGCCCCTGTAAGTCGCGCCACCTCGATAGCCCTGGATCTGGCTCATGGTGCGCACGTAGAGTTCAAAATTGCCGAAATGACCAATGGCCACGACCCAACCGCGATTCCAATCCGGTGGACGGTGTTCACCCGGGTCACTCTCGAAGACCTCGAAACCAGCATAATCCATGTGAGACTCCATGGCTCGGTGAGACATCTGTGCCGTCTTGATGGCAGCAAGATAATTTTCTCCAAGTCTCTGAAAATGCCGACTAGCCCATTGCTCTGCCTTGCCCGGCAATTGATAGCGGTCTAGAAACCAGGTCAATTGTCCAATGGCAACCCTTCGATGCCTTCGATCAAGCAAGTAAGCCAATCGCCCAAGCAATCGCCCCACAGCGGCAATCCATGGAAGTGGAAAAAGATTCACCAGGCCAATCATCAGCCGCCCGATAAAATAAATCACATGGTTGAGCAAAGACTTCATCCTTCAATGAAAACAGATCTTCTTGACACAGTCCTGAAAGTCAGTGGCCCCTTCGATGATCTTGATTTCCACTCGCATAAAATAGATTGGAAGATCCCTGCGATCGAGTTTAGGAAATCGTACTGCGTCTTTCTGAGTTGTGATGAGGATTTCCGCTTCGCGACGCACACCACGATTGATGACGTCAAGCACTTCCTGTTGGGTGTAGCGGTGGTGGTCAGCAAAACGGCGTTGATAAACAATTTGATTACCAAGACGAATCAGGCTCTGTTCGAAACTTTCAGGTTGAGCAATGCCACTGATGGTGGCCAAACGTCTATGCCGCACCCTCTCCAGAGGAAGTTGTTCTCCGGTAAAAAGATCCTCAAAGAAGAGTGGATGATGCACGCACTCAATGATACCCGCCTTGGGATTGATTGATTGTATTTGCTGGCGAAGGGCTTGAGTGGGACCGTCAATTTTGGTGATAAAAACGGTGTGGGCTCGAGCCAGGTGGGACGGGGGCTCCCTGAGAGTTCCTCTGGGGAGCAGATACCCATTTCCAAATGGATCCTGAAAGTCAATCAGCACCACGTCATGACGTCTGCCCTTTAACTTCCAATACTGAAATCCATCATCCAGCAACAGGGTATCACACCCATATTTTTGAATGGCAAAGCGACCACTCTTGACTCGGTCTTTGTCGACCAATACCACCACATCACGCAAGTTGGCAGCCAGCATGTAGGGCTCATCCCCTGAGGATTCGGAATCCAAGAGCAGCGACTGGCCATCGGAAACAACCTTGGGGGGGGTAATGTCCTGCCGTAACAGGAGCTTGTTAATGACCCTTTCCAGCAATGGGCGCGGCTTAGATCGATAGCCGCGGGATAAAATAGCCACTTTGCGACCTGCATCCTGGAGCTCGCGCGCAAATTTTTCAACCACTGGCGTTTTCCCCGTTCCACCCACGGTAACGTTGCCCACGGCAATGACCTGCACCCCCAGGGTGGAGTCTCTAAGCAACCTCAGGTTATAAAGAGCTCTGCGGCACTTGATAGCCACCTTGAAGACCAGCGACAGGAGGTAGAGGATGGCGCGGATACAGGTCGCCTTACGGTCCTGGCGGTGACCTGAAATCACCTCCAGTACGAGGGTTTCAATGGATTCGGTCCATTCCCTTATGACAAGACGCATCTAGACCTCAAACTGCCAAATTGCCTCGCGCAGAGCAAGTCGTCTCGTGACATCAAATTGTCTTTACCTCCTCGTCAAGCCGAAGAAAATGTCGTCATGTCAAATTGCGCTCTCCGAATGACCCGTCATCACTCAATCGCTGATGTCACCTCAGTGATCGGGTTGATGGCGCTCACTCTGGGGCTTTCGGCCCAACCAGATCTATCCTGGGATAAGCAGGGTTGGTTGAAGCTCTCGCACCAAGAGGGCGCCTCGGGTTGGAGTCAGATCACCCTGCCCATCAACCAAATTGCATCCATCAGTCAACATGATAGGCAAGGGGGTCATGTGACTGTGGGCTTTGATGCCTCGAAGGATGGATCCATTGCGATCCAGGCGCCCACCCATCCTGGCGCAGAACTCTGGCTTGAAAAGCTTCAGCCAGATACCCAGATGGCTGATGGGCGCTGGCATTTGGTAGGCCACGCGGATCGATCAGATCGCAGAGCAGGTACCATAGAAGCCTCTCGGCCAGGAACCTATGAGGCAGAGGTATTGATACGATCCACCCAACCCGGAACGTGGCAACTCACCCTCGATATGGGTCAGTCAACCACCACCACATCGGTTACTATTGATGAGAGCTTTTCCGGGTGGAGAACCCACTCCCTTGGCAGAGTTCGAGTCACAGCCTCAGGAGCACAGCCATGGAGCCTGCGGGCCCAATCCCCTTCCCCTGCCAACGGCCCCCTGAGCATGGCTCATGTGATCCTCAGAACCGCTGCGGAGGGAGAACCCATCAGCCAGCGTGCCGATGGAAGCATCACCTTGCACGCTCGGGATGTGCGCATTCATGGAACCAAACTTCAGTATGAGCCCCTCCCGCACAAAAATACGGTTGGTTATTGGGTGAACCTCACTGATCAACCTAGCTGGAACTTTGAGTGCCTGCGTCCAGGACGCTATGCGGTGGAAATACTGCAGGGTTGCGGCAAGGGACACGGAGGAAGCTTAGTTCAGGTTTCTGTGAATCAGAGTATTCTCCCATTCCTCGTCGAGGAAACGGGGCATTTTCAGCATTTTGTCCCTCGTATCATCGGCGAAGTCGCGTTGAAACGCCCCGATCATTATGAGCTAAGAATCATCCCAATCAGGAAAGCAGGTGGTGCGGTCATGGATGTGAGGCAGGTCAGGCTTATCCCATTGGCTGAAACACCAGGATCCTAGTAGCTATTCGGCAAGCCGTTTGTTCAACCATCTACTCAAGACGAGCGCGCCCCCCTTGCTTAGGATAAACGTTGATGCTCGCTCTGATCCACAGGTGCATCGCCTGATGGCCATGGCCTCGCAGACTGGTCGAATGCTCTACTTGAAAAGCTTGTCGTAAAGTTGATAGCAGCCCACCGAAGTCATCAACAGACTTGAAACCCATAGCAGGACAACCCATAGGGTCCCGGGGAAAAGGGCTCGGTGGGTCTGACGATAATGGAAGTAGAGAGCTGCAAAACACAAGAAAGGCAGGATCAACGCCTGGGCCAGGGCTCCGATGAACACCAAGGTCAAGGGTTGCCCGACCGAGACGTAGAATACAAAGTAGAGCATAGGGATCAGAACACAGGCTCGCCGAACCAACACCGATCGGTCGCGCTGATCAGCCCCTTTTGATGGGGTAAAGAGCAACCAAAGATCTGCCGAGAGTCTAGCATTGGAGGCGGTTGAAATGAAGACCGTCGAGTAAAGGACGACCAATGCGCCAGCAAGAAAGATCCATAGACCAAGCGACCCAAAGGATTCCCGATAAAGATTGGAAAGGGTTGGGATGAGATCATCGTTCGTGACTTCCAGCCCCTTACCATGAAGGACCGCAGCTCCTAAAAGGTAAAATGCAACCGTGGCACCGGTGTAAATAATCATTGAGACCCAGGCGTCCCACTTGAGTACGCGCATCCATCCACGCGCCCTCGCTTCCCACTCAGGGGTGTCCTCACGAGGTCCAACATGACGCGCGTAACCTTTCTCAAGACACCAATAAGGATAATAAATCAATTCGGCTGCCCCAACACCGATGACACCAAAAGCAGCGAAAGCGGTCATGAAATTTTCGGGGAGATTGAACTCAAGGCCTTCGGCCAATTGAGCCAAGGTAATCCCATAATCAGTGCGGTAGAGGGCAAAGACAGCCAGGATGGTAAAAAGTGTAAACCCCGCAACCATTGTGGTGGAAAAGCGTTCAATGAAACGGTAGCGGCCTACCAACAGTAACAGGGCACAAGAACCGGTGATGGCCAGAGCCCAGGCGTTATTCAATAGCTGTTGCCAGCGGGCTGCGAGGGTGCTTGCCGCAGAGCCGGTCTCGACGTCCAGAGATTGGGCCTGGGCATACCAGGCAGGAGGCTCTGAGAGGGATGGGATGCCGGTTTCAAAAACCCCGGCAATGCCACCGACCATGCCTGAGACCTGAAAAAAAGTGGCGACAAACATCAGAATCCAGCACCAGACCAGCCATGAAGCTTCCGCACGCAGATTAAGCCAGCGCCAGATGAACGAGAACCTTGGTCCTGGCACCGCATCCATGGCCTGTAAGGTGGTCTTGCCATGGGTGATGGCATATCGCCCAAGCTCTACTTGCAGGAAAACCTTGATCATACAACCCAGGATGATGAACCAAAGGAGAATAAAACCCACATCGGCCCCAACCTTGGTGGTGACGATCAATTCACCCGATCCCACGATGTTGGCTGAAATAATCAAACCTGGCCCCAATTGCCGGGCGATGCCCCGCCAGTCACTGGGAGGGGCCTGATGCTGTGCTGATTGCATGATGGTCTAGGGTCACTTTTTACTGGGTGGAGATAAGTATCACTGCTGGATCACTCAAGCTCAAGGCATGTTTTGAGAAGCTTCAGCTCCCCAAATCGCCCCCCGGTGTGCTGGATCGGAGTAAGGGGCAGGACTGAGCCCTTAGCTATGCATTTGACCTGCAGGCGTATCAGGGCTTTGATAGAAGCCATCATGAAGCACTGGTTGAACCACGCAATCGGCATCCTCAAGGTGTGGGTATGCTGCGTGAGCTTATGTGCTGAACCAAACGCGTTAGTCCAAGACGCCCATTTGCGCTATCCGGTGCGCATGGCGCTCATTGAGCAGGATACCCATCTGCTGGTCGCCAATGGTCGCTCAGGATCCCTCTCATTGATCGACCTGCAGCAGGGAAGGGTTCTGGAAGAATGGCATGTCACAAGCCGTCTCTCAGACATGCTTTGGTTGCCAGAAACCGCCTCGGTCTACCTGCTGGATGATCTTGAAAACACACTCATTCATCTCGTGCGCCAATCATCTGGCGCTGTAGTAGAGCAAGGACGCTGGTCTCTGCCCCCCAATCCCAGTCACCTCAGCCTTGCCGAGAATGGGCAAAGGCTGGCCATCAGCTCCATCTGGTCCAGACAGGTCACCCTGGTTTCCCTGCCCCATGAAGGTTCGCAAACCCACGGGTTCAAGACCCTGGACCTGAGCTTCAATCCTGGTGCACTGAGCTTCATCCCTGGAACCGAGATGCTGTTGATCACAGACGCCTTCGGGGGGCTGTTGGCAGTCATGGACCATGAGCGGGAACTCATTCATTCGGTCACAGAATTGCCTATGAACAATCTTGGCCGCCCCCTGCTGCATGTTCACAAGGGAGAAAAAAGTCTTTGGTTAGCAGGCCAATCGCTCAACCCCAGGGCCACCACCTTTCAGACAGAAGTCATGTGGGGCGTGTTGATGGACAACCAAGTGCGTTCCATGCCGTTGGAAGCGATCCTTGAGCCAAAC
>Ga0181567_10000484_pt1 | contig 29897 bp, 28 predicted proteins | sample 101ome_14_FD_133761 | JGI IMG/M metagenome (GOLD analysis project Ga0181567, IMG submission 133761) | Coastal salt marsh microbial communities from the Groves Creek Marsh, Skidaway Island, Georgia - 101403AT metaG (megahit assembly) | ecosystem: Environmental > Aquatic > Marine > Intertidal...
CCGTGGCCGCCATGGCCTCGAGCTCCTGCGAGGTCATCAAACCGGTCGTATCCTGAGACCCGACGATGTTAACCTGCACGCGCACGTCGGATCCGGCGTGCAGTATCTTGCCCGGCGTCGAACCAACCGCATTGCGATTGAATATCTTTTCCACAGCCGTAAGGCCCTGCCCCTGATGCGAGACCTCTTTAGCTGGGGCAAATACGGGCGGCAGGTCGGTTCCCAACACGCCAGCGGCAAACGTCTGCAGCTTCTTGCCAAAGACGACGGCATACGAACCACCGGCCTTCATAAACTCCATCTTCTGCGGCGTAAACGACTGCGCAACGTCAACGGGCTCGTCCCCGCCGTGGTAGAGTTTCTTCTCTCTCGTATTGATCGTGAGAACCGTGCCCGTAGCGACCGAGTATGCTTCTTCCAATACGGGCTCACCGTCATCGCCCAGCACGGGTTTCCCGTCTCCGTCCACTTTCTTGACCCAGTTTTTCAGGTCGATACCAATTCCCCCCGTAACGTCAACCGTCGTCAGAAAGATGGGTGAGATGCCATTGGTGCCCGCGACGATGGGCGCGATGTTGACAAACGGAACGTAGGGACTTGCCGGCCGGCCGATCCACAGCGCCACGTTGTTGACGCCCGACATTCTCGACGAACCGACGCCCATGGTGCCCTTTTCGGCGATCAGCATTACCCGCTTATCAGGATGAGCAGCCTGCAGGCTTTCGATTTCTTTCTGGGCTTCTGGAGAGATCATGCACTTCCCGTGCAGCTCGCGATCCGAACGCGAGTGCGCTTCATTGCCGGGAGATAGCAAATCCGTGGATATATCGCCTACGCCTGCTACGTACGTGACAATCCGAATCTCTTCGTCCACGTCCGGTAGCTGCGTAAAAAACTCCGCTTGGGCATAGCTTTCGACAATCTCTTTGGCAATGGGATTACCCGCTTTAAACGCTTTTTCAAGACGATCGGTATCGGCCTCGTAGAGAAAGACCTGAGTCTTTAGAACGACGGCGGCTTCCCTTGCAATAGCCTCGTCCTCTCCCAGCGCTAGGTCGAGCAACACTCCGATAGAAGGACCGCCCTTCATATGAGAGAGCTGCTCAAAGGCAAAGGAGGGAGCTATTTCCTCTACTTCAACTTCCCCGAGGATGATCTCTCGCAAAAATTGAGCTTTTACTCCAGCGGCGCTCGTCGTGCCGGGCAGCGTGTTGTAGATAAAGAATTTCAGCGAGTCTTCGCGATGCGCGTGGTCGACGTCTTTAATCTGCGCAATGATCTCGCTGAGCAATGCACTGTCGTCAATTGGCTTGGGATGCAATCCCTGCGCTTTGCGCTCTTCGATCTCGACGATGTATTCTTCAAAAGCACTCATTGTTCCCATGCCTTTCCATAAACGGAATCTGTCTATCTAACGGTATGCTTGTAGACGCAAGTCTAACGCACTGGGCAGATTGGACGCCGTGCGACTGATAGAAATATATATCATTATTCTGGAACGACATATAGCCTGCAGCAGGCCCCCGAGCATAGAACAAATAGACCCATTTGAATGCCCCGTACGCACACCGTTGCATTCGCGCATTCAATTGGACACATTAGTGGGCGTTGAGCCCGCTTACAGCCGCCGCCTCACCGTCTTTACCGGACCTGTCCGAGCGCACGCATAGGAGTCCACCATGTCCAGCACCGCAGCCGTCATGCCCACAGCGCAGCAGCGCATAGCCCGCACCCCAGAACAGTTTCTCACTCATTTGAGTCAAACGCAGAATTTCTTGATCGCGGCCGAACTCTTTCCCTTTGAGATGGATATGCCGCCGGTGGAAGAGGTAATAGACATTCTCCGTCGCGACGACGAAACAAAAGTGCGCAGTCCACAGCAAAAACATAAGGATGACGAGGGCGAACTCACGCGCTGGGTTCGCACGGCCGCCATTGAGGAAGTATTAGAGAGAGGATGTTTTGGCCTGAGCAACTTTGAGCTCAGTCGCTTTTACGGCCCCGGCCAGTTTCTGAACGAACTACAGGATAAGATCATGATTCCCTGGCGCACATTTCTCTCACAAAACGGCTATACCTGGCAGCGCTGTGCACCGTATATCTTCATCTCTATGCCGGGCGTTTCCTCGACCTTTCACGCTGATTACTCGCACGTGGTCGCCTGGCAGTTGGACGGCATTAAGACCTTTAATGGCTTTGTCGATCCGGAGCGACACGCGCCCATTGCCCATATTGTGAAACGGGGAAATGCGCCGCGTACTACGGAAATACCGCACGTCGAAACCAGCGAGATTCTATCCTATGAAATGCATCCGGGTGACGTGCTGTGGAACCAGCTACTCACGCCGCACTGGGTAACGGCCGGTGACGATCGCCCCGCATTCAGCCTCAATATTTCGCACGGCGGCGTGCGCCATCGCGGACAGTTCCTCGCCAACGAAGTGGCCCTGCGCGAACACTGGGATGGGCACCCTGACGAAGCCTGGGTTGCCGACCTGCGCTACTAGTCGCGCACCTGCCAACCAAAGGGGACATATTCATAGTCGAACGAGCCGTCCGGACGCAGATCGAACAGGCCGTATCCCTCGTCGCACTGCGCCCAATCTCCGCCCCACCAGCCCGCACATAGGGCTCCGTCGCATATATAAGTTACCCCATTGTACTCGCAGCGATCGCGCAGGTGCATATGGCCACTCAGACAGAGACGCACGTTGGGATATTCTACAAAAAGCGCCTGCAGAGCGTGCGCGTCCGTGTGCATCCAGTCTCCGGGAATCTGCCAGTGGTGATCTTGCACGCGGCCGTCGTCGTAAATCGCACCCGTCACGCTGAGAATAGGCACGTGCGAAACGATGCACGTGGGCGCGTTCCCCGCCCGCTGCAAATCGGCGTTCAGCCACGCCCACTGCGCCGCATCTACGTGGGCCGTATAGCCGCCGTTCAGTGGCTGACAACTGTCCAACACGATAAAATGCCACCCGCCTCGATCGAAGCTGTAGAACCGGTCTGCCATGCCTAACTCGCGCAGCGCGCGCTCCTTGTGCACCGCTGCCACGCCGTCATCCGCATCCCAGTTCAGCACGTCGTGATTGCCCAAGCAGTGAAACGTTTCAATATCGCAGGCCGCAGCGAAGGCGCGCTGCCAGAGCATCCACTGAGCGTCGACGCGTTCGGGGGGCTCCCCCGTAGCGTTCATGACTGCGTCGCCGCCCGTTAGCAACAGCGAAGGCGGCCGGTCCAAAACCCGCATATGTTCAAGGGCCTGCACCAACCCATCTTTTCCACCCCGCTCAGCCTGTATGTGCACATCGGTCATATGCGCAATCCGCAGTCCATTCTCTGCATCCATCTAACGACCTCCTCGGCATTCGGATTCTCTATGCCCGTTCTTCCCGTTCGAGCTGACGTAAAGCCCATTTGATCTCTTCGCAAACTTCCACATCTTCCTCAACCGCCAGACGGGCCTGCAGCGCAGAGCAGGCCTGCTTTGCCCCGAGCCGTGCCAAGCTCCACGCCGCATGGCTGCGCACCAGAGCCTCCTCGTCGTCGAGCGCGCTAATCAGCGGCGCAACGGCGCGCGGATCACCGCTATTTCCCAACGCGACGGCTACATTGCGCAGCAGACCGCGACGCTTAGGCCGCTTAGCTGGGTTTCGACGAAACGTCTTGTTAAACGTCTCGCGGTCTAGCGCCATCCATTCGATTAGGTCGGGTCGCTCGAAGCCGGCTCGGCTCTGGTAGGCCGGCTCGCAGGCCGGCTCAGCGCGGCGATTCCACGGGCAAACGTCCTGACAGATATCGCAGCCGTACACCCAATCGCCCATGCCCTTCCGAAGCTCCCGCGGTATCGCTCCCTTCAGTTCAATTGTCAGATACGATATACAGCGCTGCGCGTCGAGCACGTAGGGCTCGGGGAATGCATCCGTCGGACAGGCATCCATGCAGCGCGTGCAGGTTCCACAGTGGTCGGTAGCCGGTCCGTCCGGTGGGAGAGCAAGCGTCGAAACAACCTCGGCCAGAAAAAAGTGCGACCCCCTCCGTTTGTTGATTAAACAAGTGTTCTTACCCCACCAACCCAATCCGGAGCGCTGGGCCAATTCGCGCTCTAAGACCGGCGCCGTATCGACGTAGACCCGCCCCTCCAGAGTGGTGTCGACTTCTTCTCGAATAAAGTCCCACAGGGCAAAAAGTCGCTCTTTTATCACATCGTGGTAATCGTCTCCGCGCGCGTAGGCGGCAAAGCGGCCGCGCGGCCTCCCATCGTCCTCCACTTCAGGCGTCGGCTGCCAGTATTCCATCCCCAAACACAGCACGCTCTGCGCGCCCGGCACCAGCGCTCGAACATCGCCGCGCTTATCGACGTTCCGCTTCAGATAGTCCATCGTGCCGGCGTAGCCCCGTTCAATCCACTCCGCGTAGAATCCGGCACCCTGCAGCGGGTCAACCGTCGTCACGCCAAAGAGCGTAAATCCCAGCGCAAGCGCTTTTTCGCGAATTTTATCTTTGGTTCGATCCATAAAAAAAGAGCCCCCGCAGGGGCTCCATTAACCGAAACTGAGCGCGGATGCGTTCTGCGCTATTGGAAGAGTTCGACGATGTGGTGGAAAACCATCTGATTGAGATCGTTAAACAAAACCAGCGCAACAATGAACAGCATGATGGCTCCACCCGCCGTTTGAATGCGCTCTTGCAGACGCACCGACAGGGGGCGACGCATAATCGCTTCAACGGAAAAGAGCATTAGGTGTCCGCCGTCGAGTACGGGAATGGGCAGCAGGTTAATAATGGCTAGATTAACGGACAGCATAGCCAAGAAGCTAATGAAAGACTTGGCCCCCTGTTCGGCCGTCTCACCTGCCATCTGGGCAATGCGCAGTGGACCGCCCAGTTCCTCCGTCGAGCGATCGCCCTGAAAGAGCTGTCCGAGGAAATCGAGAATCATTAATGAAGATGTATACACGCCGAGCAAGCCCAGCTCGAGAGCTCGGCCTATGCCCACGTGATGTCGAATGCCCTCTTGGTGACCAATGCCGATGCGACCAATCTCTGAATCGCCCTCGGAAAAGCTGCGCGGCGTAATAAGCCCCTGCATCCGCACGCCGGCGCGTTCCCAAACCAGCGTGATCTGGCGATCCGGATGGCGGCGAATCTCCCGGCTCATATCGGACCAGCTCATCACGGCCACTCCGTCTACTTCGACGATCTCGTCTCCTTCCAAGAGACCGACTGTAGAGGCCGGTTCGCCCTGCACCACCTGCCCAACGGTCGGCGGCAGCATGAGACGGAGCCCATATCCTTCTTCTCCAACGGCCGGCAGCGTAAAATCAAAGAGCTTGCCCCCGCGCTGCACGACGAATTGTACCTGACCTGATGCAGCTCCCTCTAGCGCCTCCATCAGTCGGTACGAATTATCGGTCTTCTCTCCGTCCACGCTGACTATTTCGTCACCGCGGAGCAAACCAACGGCTTGGGCTACAGAATTTTCTTCTGGATCGATGACCGTGCTTTCGGATGTATCAATGCCATATGCGGCATACAGGAAAGCCAGCGCGACAAAGGCGAATAGAAAGTTCATAAAGGGACCGGCCGCAACGACGGCCATCCGCGTCCAAACGGATTTGGAGGGAAACTCCCAGGGCGCACCCGTTATTTCATCGCTGCCTACATCCGCCTGGCCCGCCATTTTTACATAGCCGCCAAAAGGAATCCAAGAGAGGCAATAATCAGTCTCACCGTACTTGAATCCCACCATTCTGGGCGGCATGCCGACGGAGAAGCGCTCCACGCGGATACCAGACCACTTAGCCACCAAAAAGTGGCCTAGTTCATGGACAAACACCAATATGCCAAGCGCGATTACAAAAGAGAGTATCGTGATCATAGCTTTCTACAGAGCGCGAAAAACAATGAGCAATTCCGCATATACATAGGCCAGCGGAAAGGCAAAGAAATACGAGTCAAAGCGATCTAACATGCCACCGTGGCCCGGTATCAACGCCGGCGCATCTTTGGCGTTTCCCATATCGCGTTTGATCGCCGATTCAACCAAATCTCCCACCTGTCCTCCCACCCCAACCAACATAAACAGGCCCGCCAACTCAAGCGTTGCCATCGCTTCTAACCAAGGACTCAGCAGAAGCGGCAGCATAGCGCCAACCAGCCCACCCAAGAAACCGACCACCGTTTTTTTGGGACTGATTGTGGGTGCCAGCTTCTTTTGGCCCCACTGCCGACCGCTAAAGTAGGCCAACGCATCCGTCAACCATATCGACACGAAGAGCGCGCCAACAAGCAAATAGGCATCGCTCTGACCGCCGAGCACCCGAACAAGCGACAGCGGCGCGCTGCCCAATAGCCCGGCGTATAAAACCGCACCAAGCCCTAAGAGAGCGTTGGCTGTATAGCGTTCGGTGCCTCGAAGCAGCGCCTCGGCAAAAAAGATCGTTGCCACAAAAGACAGGTAGACAACCATGCCAGAATCGGAGGCGGCAGCGCTCACGCCAACGGTCCCAGCCGCCAGCACCAACGCCAGCCACGTGCTGGGACGATATCCCACCTGGGCGCTGAGGTAACACCACTCCCATGCGCTGCGCACGGCTATGCAGAGAACGAGCGTTAACAGAGTCCAGCGGCCGCTGATGGCCAGAGCCAGTACTCCGGGCACAAAGACAATGGCGGATAGAACGCGCTGGGTCAGATTCGAACGTCCCGCGCCGGATTCGGCAGCGGAAGCGGCGCGGCTAGGCTCCGCCAAAACGCCTCTGTCGACGCTGGTATGCAGCGACGGCCTCATAGAGATGCTGGCGACGGAAATCGGGCCAGTGGACCTCAGACACAAAGCAGATCTCCGTGTACACCATCTGCCAAGGAAGAAAGTTACTCAGGCGCATTTCACCGCTCGTGCGAATCAGCAGGTCGGGATCGGGCATGCCGGACGTGTAGAGGGCTTGATCAATCTGCGCCTCGTCTATTTCGTCCGGATCTATATGGCCCTCTCGGACCTGCGTAGCCAAATGGCGGAAGGCGTCGACCAATTCGCTGCGTCCGCCATAGTTCAGCGCCAGATTCAGCAACAAGCCCGTGTTGTCTTTGGTCTTGGCCAGCGCGTTTTTAAGCGCCATCCGCACGGGAGCAGGCAGCCCATCTGTGCGCCCAATGGCGTTGAGACGCACGTTGTTCTGGTGCAGTTCCGGCACCTCATCGCGCAAACTTTCGCGCAGCCACTGCATAAGCGTCCGCACTTCGTCTTTGGAACGCGACCAATTTTCCGTCGAGAACGTGTAGAGCGTGAGGACGTCAATACCGAGCTGCCCACAGGCGCGCACAATATCGCGCACGGACTCACGACCGTAGCGATGCCCTTCTGTCTTGGGTAAATTGCGCTCGACCGCCCATCTCCGATCGCCGTCCATTATGATAGCGATATGACGCGGCAGCCCGCCCTGCTCTTTAAGCTGCTGGCGAATGTGCCGATCTTCTTCCGGGTCTAGGGCGGCCACCGGAGCGTACTCTTGCGGCGAGGCCTCGAGTGAATCCATTCCTAATTTTCCAACGCGTCAGGCACCGACCGCGCACTATTTAAGTCACATTTTTTTAACAACTTGAATCTATGGTTTGGCCTATAATACGTCAAGAAATACAGGTGCTTGACACGCCCTGTAGAGCGGCCTATTATGGCGCCATGAACGGCGTAGAGAATCCCCAGAGTAAAGCGAACATTCGTCGGCACTACCTGAAGCAGCGCAGGTCCCTAGCCCGCCGCGACGTCGAGGCATACAGCCGCTTGGCCGCCCAGAACCTGTGTGCACATTCCTCGTTTCAACGAGCCCACTGTATCCACGTCTACGCGACGGGCAAAGACAATGAGCTAGATACGCGGCCCCTGCTCGAGTATGCGCTCAAAGCGGGCAAAGAGATCGTTGTCCCCGCATTGGGATCTCACGCTTTGATTCCACGTCCACGCATAGAGGTAGGCCAACACGCAATGGCCTGCGCGCGCATTGAGCATATCGACGAACTGAACGACGCACACTGGAACATCCCCCAACCCGCTCTACGCACGGCGCGATGGCTAGACGACTGGCAGCGCATAGATCTAACTGTGGTTCCGGGAATCGCCTTTGACCGTCGCGGTCAGCGCATTGGCTACGGAGCCGGCTATTACGATCGCCTGCTGTCGCACCTGCGGGCACGACGCGTGGGCCTGTGCTTTGAGAGCCAGCTCTGCGATGACCTTCCCGCCGATCCACATGACGAAGGCATGCATTGGATTATCACCGAACAGTCCATTCACACAGGAGAGACACCATGATCTACGAACTGCGCATATATCGCTTTCACGAAGGGCAAAAAGGCGTTTTTCTTCGCGAATTTAAAAAGGCAAAGCGCTTCATGGCCCAATACGGCGTGACCTTTGTCGCTGCCTGGGAAAATCCAGACCGCGATGATGAGTTTATTTGGCTTCGCTCCTTTGCCAATAAAAAAGCGCGTGACAAAGCAATAGAAGCCTATTACAGCAGCCCCGAGTGGGCGAAAATAGTAGATACACTGCGCCCGACCATCCGCCGGCGCGAAGTGCGCATCATGAAGTCATTACCCTACTCGACGATTCGGTAATCCAGACAGGCCACGCGCAAAGATCACCGCAGACCGCTCACTTTGGACCACGCGGCATGCCCAAAATGAGGAATGTGTTTCGCCATACTCGGGATTGTAGAATAGGCGACATGTCCTATTATTAAAGGATACACTCTTACGCTGCGAAAACCCGATACGACTGGTTATGTTACAGATTGCCGATATACGCGCTGCACACGGCCTGCTCCTGGCTCCTATGGAAGACGTAACCGAGCTGCCCTTCCGCCTTATTTGCAGAGAGCTAGGTGCCGATATCGTCTACACCGAATTCGTCAACGCAGAAGGCCTGCTGCGCGAGGACGCAGATGGACCGCGCCGCACGTTTCGCAAGCTCCGCTTCCTCGAAGAGGAGCGTCCGCTAGGCATACAGCTCTACGGAGCGACTTCGCTATCGATGGAGCGCGCCGCCGAAATCGCCACGGAGCAAAATCCCGATCTAATCGATATCAACTGTGGCTGCTGGGTCAGCAACGTAGCCCTGCGCGGCGCGGGCGCGGGGCTGCTCCGCGATCTGCCGCAGATGAAAGAAGTAGTCCGCCGCGTCATCTCGGCCACCCACCTTCCGGTCACGGTTAAAACTCGTCTCGGCTGGGACGGGGACAGCATCCAAATTGTCGACGTGGCGCGCATGTTAGAAGACCTCGGCGTGCGCGCACTGAGCCTTCACTGCCGAACTCGCTCGCAGGGCCATAAGGGCGCTGTCGATTATTCGTGGATTGCTCGCGTAAAAGAAGCCGTCTCCATGCCGGTAGTACTCAACGGCGACGTCGTCACACCGCAAAACGTCAGAGACGCTTTTGATACGACGGGATGTGACGGCGTAATGATCGGCCGGGGCGCCATCAGCCACCCGTGGATTTTTCGCGACGCGCGCCACTTTCTCGAAACGGGCCAACTGCTACCCGAACCCACGCTCAAAGAGCGGGCCGACCTGTGCATTCGCCATCTCCAGCTCTGCATGGAACACGACGCTGAGCGCTATGCGCTGCTGGGCATGCGCCGGCACTACAGCGGCTACTTTCGCGGACTGCGCGGCGCTTCACAGCTGCGCGCCGAGCTGAATGCATACAAGGAGCTCAACCCCCTCATGGATCGCCTGCTAGAACTGCGTGAGTCTGAGCGCATCGCGGCGTGATCATCCCCAAGCGATACGCCCCAGACCTACCCTTTCCTCCCTACGCCCACCAACCGGGCCAGACGCCCCATCCGCGCACCCACCCCGAAGGACACAGCTACGGCGCCTCCGATTACGCAGGCCCCTCGCTCTCAGAACAGACGTGGCCTGAGTGCAGCGCCTATTTACACGGCATCGATCTATTTAATCACGGCTACTACTGGGAAGCGCACGAAGCCTGGGAAGGCCTGTGGAAAACCACGTCGCGATCGACCGTATTGGCCCGTTTTCTACAGGGTCTCATTCAGCTAGCGGCGATGCATATAAAGATCCGCAGTGGCAACGAGCGGGGAGCGAAGAAACTGAGCGTTAAATCGCTCGACAACCTAACGCTGCATACGGAGAGCGAAACCTATATGGGCATAAACCTGGCCGCGCTCCGTCATCACATTGCGCACGTGCCCAGCGCCGCGCTACATCTCCGACTTACGCTCTGAGCCCACTCTCAATAGGAATTTTTACCTCGCGCGCTTTACGCAAAGAGCATCCACTGAACCTTTCATAAAATAAATTTATAGGTATCATAGCTATAATTCATTTTTCAAATACATCATTCTTTGCGTCTTTTTATAAAAAGCGATCTTTGACCCAAGGAGTTAACAATGGACCAACCTAGCGCAATCAAGCCCGCCAACGGCAAACTTGGCATACTCATGCCGGGTATGGGAGCCGTAGCAACCACCGTAATCGCCGGCGTAGAAGCCATCAAAGCCGGGCTCGGCCAGCCCATCGGCTCGCTCTCCCAAATGGGCACTATACGCCTCGGCAAGCGCACCGAAGGCCGCTCACCGCTCATCAAGGATTTCGTCCCTCTGGCCGGACTCGACGATCTCGTTTTTGGCGGCTGGGACGTATTCCCCGACGACGCGTATGAGGCAGCCGCACACGCCGGCGTCATAGAAAAAGACACGCTCAACGCCATTGAGGAACGCCTGCGCACGGTCAAACCAATGAAAGCCGTTTTTGATCGCGACTACGTGCGCCGCCTGGAAGGATCGCACATCAAATCGGGCAAAGACAAATGGGGCATGGTGCTGGAAGTGCGCGAGGACATTCAGCGCTTCAAAGAAGACAACGGCGTCGATCGGCTCGTAATGATCTGGTGCGGCAGCACGGAGATCTTCCTCGAGCCCAATCCCGTGCACAATGATATTGAGAGCTTGGAAAAAGCAATCAAGGAAAACCATACCTCAATTGCGCCGAGCATGATCTACGCCTATGCAGCGCTCCAAGAAGGAGTCCCGTTTCTAAACGGCGCACCCAACTTAACGGTTGACATCCCCGCCATGATCCAATTGGCCAAACAGCAGGGCGTGCCCATTGGCGGTAAGGATTTCAAGACGGGTCAGACGCTGATGAAGACCATCCTAGCGCCCGGCTTCAAAGCGCGTATGCTCGGCGTCCGAGGCTGGTTCTCCACCAATATTCTCGGCAACCGCGACGGCGAGGTCCTCGACGACCCCTATTCGTTTAAGACCAAAGAGGTAAGCAAACTCGACGTGCTCGAGTATATCTTACAGCCAGAGCTGCACAAAGAGCTATACGGCGATATCTATCACAAAGTGCGCATCAACTACTATCCGCCCCGCGGCGACGAGAAAGAGGGCTGGGACAACATCGATATCTTTGGCTGGCTCGGCTACCCGATGCAAATCAAGGTTGATTTCCTGTGCCGCGACAGCATTCTAGCGGCCCCACTCGTTCTCGACCTAGTGCTCTTTACGGACCTGGCACAGCGCTGCGGTTGGGGCGGTATTCAAGAGTGGCTCTCGTTTTACTTTAAGAGCCCGCAGGCCGCACCCGATCTCTATCCCGAACACGATATCTTTATCCAGCTAATGAAGTTGAAGAATACGCTGCGCTTCATGATGGGCGAAGACCTAATCACCCACCTGGGGCAAGAGTATTACGATTGAGATAGGCTGTTCGCCGACCGATAAATACGCGCGATCACAGTAGAGAGACAAAGAGCGCGCCCGAACCTATGCGGTTCGGGCGCGCTCTTGTTTTGTTGCGTATCTGTAGATGCTTATTCCATCTGCTCCACGATATCTTCTGCCGGGTATGTGAGAATCTCTGCAAGCGTGGGATGATAGTGCGGAATCTGCATCAGATCGCGGGCCGTGCCGCGAAAATACATAACGGCAATAAGCTCGTGAATCAGCTCGCCCGCTTCGGGACCTACAATATGCGCACCAATGATTTCACCTGAGTGCGGCGCGCAAAGCAGTTTAACGTGACCGTGTGTCTCGCCCAGACACATCGATTTACCGTGATCGTCAAAGGGATAAGACGCCACTAAATAGGGAATGTTATTTTCTGCGCACTCCTTTTCCGACCGACCTACGCTGGCAACCTGTGGATCGGTAAAGGTAACCTGCACGGCCAAGCGATCATCCGCCCGCTGCGCGGGACGGTCGGGATGAGTCGCATTATAAGCAGCTACTTCTCCCTGCTCAATGGCTATGTGCACGATCTCGTGTAGGCCATTGACGTCTCCCACGGCAAAAACGTGCGGCCGACTGGTGCGCATCTCCGCATCGACGACCACGCGCCCTCTCTCGGTCTCAATGCCCGCCTGTTCCAAACCCAATCCATCGGTATTGGGACGGCGTCCTAGCGCCTGTAGCACCTCGTCGGCTGAGACGCTGTGCTCCTGGCCTGCGCATGAGAAATGCGCCACTTTCTTACCATCTATCTCCTCAAAGCGATGCAGCTGCGTGTCGGTATATACGTGCATACCCTCAGCGCGCAGGCGCGCTTCTAGGGGAATAGCCAAATCCCCGTCGCCTGCCGACAGTACGTGACCGCTTCGCTGAATGAGGTGTACCTGCGTTCCAATGCGCTGGTAAAACTGAGCTAACTCCAACGCGATCGGACCGCCGCCCAGCACGATCATCGACGCGGGCTGAGTGCGCAGTTCGAGCGCTTCGTCACTCGTGATAAAGCCGACCTCGTCCAATCCCGGTATCGACGCGCGATGGACGGTCGATCCCGTAGCAATGATGAAATATTCCCCCTCAACAATGCTATCACCGACGCGAATCTGGTTTGGAGCTACAAACGCTGCCCGCTCTTCATACAGCGTAAAACGACCGTCGCGCAGCTGTTCGATGCGATAATCGGCAAACTCCTTGATAAGCCGATCTTTGCGCTCCATAATCGCTGCCAAATCAGCTTGGGGAAACAGGTCTAGCAAACCAAATTCCGCACCGCGCCGCATGTGCTCCATTATTTCAGCACTGCGCAGAATGGCCTTACTCGGCATACAGCCGCGCAGAATACACAACCCTCCCAGCGGTCCACAGTCCACCACCGCAACGTCCGCTCCCGCTTCGTGCGCAGTGCGTGCGGCGGCATAGCCACCGGATCCCCCGCCAATGACAACCACACCGTGTTTTTTCATAACAGCCTCAACGTAGTATTTTTATAGGTCCTATGCGGCCGGCACTCAACGCCCTGCCGCCCATTGTATTGCACGGTTAAAAAGGTATCGCGTGCTCTCCTATAAACACGTCCAAGGATCGGATCGCCATTAGACACCTCATGCACCGCATATCAATCGTCTCACACACCGCTGCGCTGATTCTACTGCTCGCCCTTTTGCCGGCCAGTGCCGATTCAGCCTATACGCTGCGCGATGAAGACGAACGCATTCAACTCGGCATAGACCTGATTTACAACCTCCGCTTTGACGAGGCCGATGCGCACTTTGCAGCGGTTATATCGGCCGAGCCAGACAACCCGCTCGGCTATTTCTTCAGAGCTATGGTCACCTGGTGGCGCGTCCTCATCGACCTCGATGACCGCAGCCATGACGAAGCTTTTTACGCCCAGCTGGCCCGCTGTGTAGAGGTCTGCGATCAACGGCTTGCAGAGGATCCGCTCAACTTTGACGCCATCCTATTTAAGGGAGGCGCTATCGGGTTTCGCGGACGACTGCGCGGAGATCGCGAACAGTATTTACAGGCCGCGCGCGACGGTCTACGCTCGCTCCCTCTGCTCGAAAAAAGCAGCCAACTCGAACCCCACAACAGAGACATTCTCTTTGGTCAGGGTATCTATAACTACTTTGCAGACGTCATGCCGCAGCGCCACGCCATCATTCGTCCCGTGATGGCCTTCCTGCCAGACGGAGATCGCCAGCGCGGCCTGGACCAGCTGCGCGAAGTGGCTGAGCACGGTCGCTACGCGCGCGCGGAGGCCGCCTATTTCCTAGCGCAGATTTACCGCATCTTCGAGCGGGACGACCGCGCGGCCTTGCCCTATCTGCAGTCGCTCTACGCGCAGTACCCAGACAACGCACTCTTTCATCGCTACGCCGCCCGCAACCTGATCGAAGTTGGGCGCTGGAGCGAGGGCTGTGCGCTCTATCAGAGCTACGTTGATCGCAGCCGGGAAGAGCATACGGGCTACCACGTGCACGGGCGCATCGAAGCGCTATACTACCTTGGACGCTACGCCTTTTTTAAACGCCGATTCGACGAATCCAAGCCGCATCTGCGCGCAGCAGACGCCCTGCTAAAAAATACGGACCGAGAGAGAGATTTAGCCTATGGTGCACTAGCCAACCTCTATCTCGGCATGTTGGCCGACCTAACCGGCGACTCGACGGAAGCCAAGCAACGTTACGCCCGCGTTCTCTCTCTGCCCGCGCACAGCAACAGTCACGATCGCGCCAAGCGCTATATAAAGACGCCCTACAGCGCAAACAAACCCTGAGCTATTCCTGATCTTCCAGCGCCTTGACCTCTTCGTGGTAGATGCGCATCAGGTCTCGATGCATCATATAGCCCATCAGCAGGCGCTTCCCGTGCTCGTCGCGCCGTACAACCGGCAGCTTGTCGTAGCCACTGTCGAGCAGCTTCTGCAGCGCCTCGTGCAGGTTATCCTCCGCGTCGAGCGGCTTCACATCGTCGACCACCATATCTTCAATCAGCACGAGATTGCGCATAAAATCATCCTCGGGCAGCTCTAAATCCTCTAAGCTGATCATACCGCGCAGCTGCTCGGCATCGTCGACGACGACAAAGTGTACGTGGCCCATTTTCTTGCTGAGTGCAGCCAGGGAAAAATAGGGCAAGATATTGCTAACAAGCGCTTCCGACGTGTTGTCTAGACGAGCAAATACGTCCGTTACGCGCAGCCGTTTCAGCACGTTGACCGTGAGATCTTTTACGTGCGCCGGGGAATGAAATTTATTCTGCACCTGATTGGTGTACATGTGATAGCTGCGCGTAAAAATAAGCGCAAGCGCACCCACTACCATCAGCGGAGGCAGCAAATGGTAGCCGCCGCTCATCTCCGTTACGATGATCAGCGCGGCCAGCGGCGTGTTGGCAACGGCACCGAAAAAAGCGGCCATGCCAACTACCATGTAGGCGGCGGGCTGCTGCACGACTTCTGGAAAATAGCTCTGCCCTAGCGTGCCAATGGTCCCACCCAGCATACCGCCTATAAAAATCGACGGACCAAAGAGCCCGCCGGAACCCCCGCTAGAAACCGTGCACATAGAGGCGAACATTTTGAGTGTCGCCAGCGCTATAAAGGCCTTTATACCCAACTGACCGTCAATACCCAACTGCAGCACGCCGAAGCCGCTGCCCAACGCCCGCAAATCGAGTAGCGCGATGCCTCCAACAAGCAGTCCCCCAAAACCGACGACGAGGTAGCGCGGCCACGGCAGCTTGGCAAACTGCGCATTTCCCCAGCGCAGCAGCCGTATGTAAAAAACGCCCACACAAGCGCACACCGCTCCTAAGAGCAGATAGAACAGGAGTTCGCGAACGTCTGTAAAGGACAGGTACGGCAGAGTGAATAGGTGAGAAAACCCGAAGGTAAAAACGTAGATGGAATAGGCAACGAACGAACTTATGACGCAGGGAATGAGCGCGTCGCTCTCGAAGTCCTCGCGGTATAAAATCTCAACGCTGGTAATGGCCGCACCCAGCGGCGCGCGAAAAATAGCGCCCAGTCCACCGGCCGTTCCCGCCAGCAGCAGTATGCGTCGCTGAGACGCCGACAGACGCAGGCGCGACGACAGCCAAGAGCCCAAACTGGCACCGATCTGAATAAGCGGTCCTTCCCGTCCGGCCGCTCCACCAGAAGCCAACGTTATGATGGTCGTCAGCGCTTTGACGGGAGCGACGACTGGGCGGATAATGCCACGTTCGTTGTGAAAGGAGTCAATCATTGCATCGGCGCCCGGACCTTCCGCTTCTGGTGCAAAACGATGCGCGATATATCCGCTGCACAGACCGCCCAGTGCAGGCAATAGAAGCAACAGCCAAAGTCGCTCATCGTATACGGTCTCCCCCCAAAAGGAGAAGTCCACACGCACTTCTCCATCGGGATGCAGCTGCCTGAACCCCGCCAGCTTTTCGACAAGCACAAAGCGCGCTAGCTCCAAGCCATACGTAAACAGCACCGCTCCTAGCCCAGAAATCACCCCAACAAGAGCACTGTAGAGATAGATGCGCGAAGTAAATTCGATGGATACACGCTCGCGCAGGTGCGTTCTAAGCGCTCGGAGCAGGGATACTTTTTTATCCATGAACGGTGGGATCTTGGACTAAACCACACGTGCGCCACTGGCGAAGCACTTCAAAACAGGCGACGGCTGCAGCACCGGCTACGTTGAGCGAGTTCTTATACCCGTACATGGGTATTTCCAGCATTTGATCACAGCGCTCTAGCGTCGCGCGCTCGACGCCGAGCGCCTCGTTCCCCAATACGAGAGCCAGCGGCTGCGGATAGTCGACTTCGGTATAGCATACGCTGTGGGAGGTCGTCTCCAACGCCCATACGGCGACGCCTTCGTCTCGCAGATAGTCCAGGGCGTGAGAGGACGTTTCGAAATGGCGCGTCGGAACAAAATCTAGCGTGCCCAACGCCGTCTTATCCAGCTTTTTATGGGGGGGATGCGCCGTGTAACCGCAGGTCAACACCCCCGCAATACGGGCGGCGTCTGCGGTGCGGAATATGGCCCCGACGTTGAAGGCGCTGCGCAGATTATCTAGCACCAAATAGAGCGGGTGCTTGCCGAGACGCGCATACTCCTCTGCGGAAATCACCGCGTCGAAATTGCGCACCTCAAACGTGGTCTCTTTACCGTAGTTCCCCGGCTTTAGCTTCATTTTAAGTCAACTGCCTTGCCCGTCGCAGCAGCCTCCCGGGCCGCTTCAATAACGGCCAGTGCCGCGCGCGCGCTCTCGGCAGTGACCGCCAGCTTGGAGCGATCTGCTAATGCTTCTGCAATATTTTCGTAGTAGGAGCGCCAGCGACCGGGCACCGTCTCGACGACCGTTTCGGCGGCCTGTCCAGACGCGCTGTGAAACAGCCGGGCGTAGTGCTCTGGCGCCTCGCGCGCAGCGTCTATATCACCGGCAATCATCGCCGGCTCCTGCGGATCAATGCCCTCTTTTACAAGCGCTCCTTCGGTGCCCAAGACATACCAGCGCGGTTTCGGACTTTTTGCCATGGAAGAATTCTCGACGCGGGCCTCAACGCCGTTGGCAAAGCGAATACTCGCCATTGCATGCGCCTCAATATCGCGCGACCAGCCCGGCGGAGTGTGAAACGCAGCATACACGCGCTCAACGGGCGCGTCGACCAGCTGAAGGGCCTGATCAACCAAGTGCGCCCCCAGATCGAAAAACTTGCCTCCACCGTGCGCAGCATCGCCGCGCCAGCCGCGCGGCACGCCGTACTGGCCCCAAAACATCTCGATGAGAAAAGGCGCTCCAAGCAATCCTTCGTCCAGCACTTGTTTGACCGTTAAGAAGTCACCGTCCCAGCGACGATTTTGAAAAACGCTGAGCAGGCGGTCATTTTCTCGACTAGCCGCAATCATCGCATCGGCCTCGCGCAGGCTCAGACACATGGGCTTGTCGGTCACCACGTGCTTGCCCGCTTCCATGGCCCGTATAGCCTGCGGTGCATGGAGGTCGTTAGGCGTGGCCAACACGACGAGATCAACCGCCTCATCGGCGAGAATCTCTCCAAAGGTTTCCACGGTCTTGATGCCAAATCGCTGTTCGGCATCGGCACGCGCTTCTGGACGGCTGCTGGCAAGCGCATAGAGCTCTAGTCCCTCTGCGAGATCGACCAAATACGTGTGAAAACAGCGTCCTGCAAATCCATAGCCAACAACGGCAACTCTGGGCTTAGTCATCCTGTTTCTACGCATGTAAAGGGGTGTGTTTTGAGGTCGTTCGACGACTATTTATATTACGTCTGGTCATACCTTTAAGCAAATTTCACTCACTTGCAAAAGAGACTCAAAGTGCGCATCGAAATCAGCTGGGAAAGCGGCCGCCTTACGGCGATACTAAACGACACGCCCACGGCCCGTTTAGTTTGGGAAGCACTGCCCCACACCGCCTCGGCCAGCACCTGGGGAGAAGAGGTTTACTTTGAACTGCCCGTGCGCGCAGAGCTCGAAGACGACGCCCGTCAGGTGGTTGATCCGGGCACCGTGTGCTTCTGGACAGGCGGCAATTCACTAGCTCTACCCTATGGCCCTACGCCCGCGTCTCAGGGGGACGAATGTCGCCTCGTGACGGAGGTGAACGTTATCGGCAGTATCGAAGGAGATCCGCGCGCGCTCTCGAGCGTGCGCGACGGCATCGCCATACGCGTCGCTCGCGCAGAGTGATTCCCTGCCATCCCCCCTGTCTCTACAGCGTGAAAAAGAGCGCGCACGGGCAGCGTCTTTCCCACCTTCTCCCAATTGAAAGCCCGAATCCCCTTGGGAACAATTGCCAACTCAGCGCATCCAATAGGTGGACCTTGGAGCGGGAGTACCCCTGATAGATGAGAAGCCTACTATCATTGCGCATCGCCATTTGCAGTGCGCTTCTTCTCTCTCTCAGCGGCTGCGCGGCCAGCTATTCTAGCTACGTTTCGCGTTCGCTCAGCCAGCTGCGACAGGGAAACTACGCCGATGCGCTGGACCGACTAGAAAAGCCCAACGGCAAGACCAATATGCTGCTCTATCGCTTGGAGCGCGGGCTCATATTTCACTACCAGGGTCTGTACGCCCAATCCAACGCAGAATTTGAGCGCGCCGAACGCCTCATTGACCGCCTATACACCCGGTCCGTCTCGCGCGAAGCCGCAGCCTTCTTGACCAACGATGCAATTGTCGCCTATCGCGGCGAAGAGTTTGAGCGCGTATTCATTCACTATTTCCGCGCGTTAAATTACGAACGACTGGGCGATCGTCAGGCCGTACTGGTCGAATGCCGCAAAGCCAATCTCAAACTCGCATCCTACGCCCAGCAGACCGAGTACGAGCTGAGCTACAAAAACGATGCTTTTATGCAATATGTAACGGGCCTCTTCTTCGACAGCGAAGGCGAGTGGAACGATGCCTACATATCGTATAAAGATGCCGAAAAAGGCTATCGTGCATACAGAGAGGCATTTGGCACCAGCGTGCCGCGCATGCTGCTTATCGATCTGGTGCGCGTTGCTAAAAAGCTAGGCTACAGCGACGAAGTGCGGCTGTATACGGAACGATACCGCCTGCGCCCAGAGGAGATCAAACTGCCGCCGAATGGCGAAATAATCGTCTTTATTGAGAGCGGCTTTGTGCCGCGCAAAGAGCAAAACCAAATGAGTATTCCCATTCTTAAAGACGATCGAGGTGACGCCATTTGGACGCTCTCCGAACGGGCAGTAGATCGCTACAACAACCACTACGTATACCACGACTATGCGGTTGACTACTGGCTAAGTCTGGCGTTGCCCCACTACAAAACCACCTCGCCTCCCCTCGGAGCCGTGCGTCTGCGCGATAGCCAAACCAGCGCCATGGGCGTATTAGCCGAAGATCTAGATATCATTGCGCGCCGCACGTTGGAGCAGAAATTTGACCACATTCTGCTGCGCACCGTTGCGCGTGCAACCGCCAAGTATTTAGCGTCTAAGAGCATAGAGAAGACGATAGCAAATGCGGGGGACGACGAGGACGACCGGGCATTCAACAAGGGGCTCGGCGAGTTAGTCGGTGGCCTATTCAGCCTACTCGGCAACGCAACAGAGGCTGCGGATACGCGCGGTTGGCTGTCGCTACCGCGCGCCGTTCACATCGCGCGCCTTCCGACCGGAGGCGATGCCGCATCACGGCACATCGAAGTCTTAGATGCACAGGGACGAGTAGTGCACACGCAGGCCCTTCCCCACGTTGAACAAATGGAAGGGAACAAAACCTTTTTGAGCACGCGCGTTTTTCACTGAGGAGCACACCATGAAAAAACACATCGCTACGGCAATGCTTGCCGCCTTGATCGGCGCACAGGGACTTACCGCACAGCAGAGCACGCCCGCCAGCGGCGTGGATCCGATAGCGCGAGGACAAATCGTCAACATCGTCGATTGGGATGGAGGTGCGCTGCCCAAACGCTACGAACGCTCCCAGCAGCTGCCGATGAGACCGGACGACGTAAAAAAGCTCAGCGCCAGCCAGTTTAGCGAGGGCGCCATTATCAAAATGCTCGAGGAGCGACGCTGCGCCTGCGATGCGTCGGTCGACGCCCTGATCGACCTCAAGGAAGCCGGAGTATCGGAGGCCGTGCTACAGGCACTTTCCCTACACGCTCTCCCTCCCAACCGCTCGGTGCAGCTGACGATCCATCTGGACTTTGAGGGCTTGGGCGGAAACAAACCCCTCTCCACTCAAGCGCGCCAGGGCTACCTCTACCTAATCGTGCCCGACGGCCAGCGCGAACGCGTTTTCGTAGGCAACCTACAGCAGATTTTAGCCGGACGCTGGCAGCGCGACGGACAGATGGACAACAGCGACCTGCTCTTACCTAAACAGGTTCGACGCGTGACGTTTGCCGCCGACGTGCCGTTAAAGACCTACGGCCCAAAGAAGGCGCTGGTCTTTACTTCGACGCGACCAAACATCTACGGATCAGCCGACCTGACAGCGCGCGAACGCGAAGCCGCCAGCGAATACGCTTTCACCTATCCCTCTAGCTCCCTGCAGAGTTACTGCGCCCTACAGGCCCTCTACCGACAGGATCAAATGCTCAGCGATAAGTGGCATTTGAAGCGGACAAACTTTCAGTGCGAGTGGGACTAAAACACGCTACGCATAAGGAGAACACACATGAAGACATGGGCATTAGGTCTAACCTTAGCGGCGACCTTCATCTTAAGCGCCTGCGGCGGGCCCAGAGCCTTTACCCGCGGAGAATATGGCGATCCCAATGAGATTTCCATGCTCGACGACAAGTGGAACCAGAACGACATGCAGCTGGTCGCCAAAAAGATGATCGGTTCCATGGAAGGCTGGATCGACGGTCGCGCCGTGGAGAAACCGGTCGTCATCTTGGAAGTGCCGCGCAATCGAACGTCTGAACACATCGACATGCAGGCGCTCTACGACCACGTAAAAACGGCGCTTATCCAGAGCGGTAAGTTCACTTTCTTGGACAAAACGGCGCGGCAGGAAATCGCCGAAGAGTATGAGTATCAGGGGTCGGGTTACGTGCGCGAAGACGAGGCCCAAGGACCCGGCAACCAGCGCGGTGCCCGCTATATGATGGGCGGGGTCATTACTTCGACCATACAGCAAGTCGGTAGCCAGAAAGTAGTCTACTACAAGGCGACCTTTGAATTGACGGACATTGCCACAACCGAAATTGTGTGGACCGACCACAAGGAAATAACCAAGCACTTCAAAAAACAGAGTATCGGCTTTTAAAGGAGATAAGTCATGCTACGCTGGACAACTATTGCGATGCTGGCACTGGCTACAGCGGCTTCGGCCGCCGACTCAGGTCGCCGCTCGACACCCCCCAGCCTGGTCCTATACGCCGCAGAGCCCGGACGCACCGACGGCCCTGAGGGCAGCGAGTATGGCAGGGGCGGCTACGGGCGCTTTCGCAGCGAGGGCCAACTCTACGTCGAAGGACATCTCGGTTCGGCAACCGTTTCTACAGAATATGAAAATGGCCTAGAAACGGAAGAGACGGACCTATTTACCGGTCTGTATGTCGGGTATCAAATCGAGAACTGGCTGGGTTTTCAGGTCGGCTACGCGCGAATCGCCAACCAAGATGCCCATCTGCTCTCGGCCGGAACGCGCTCAGTCTTTGACGCGAGTCCCTTTGCATACTACCTGGCCATTGACGCCGAGATCTACGCTCCGGCCGCCGGCGACAGCTACTTTGCTCTTGCACCCGGCATAGGCGCTGAAGTGGGACTGAACGACCGCCTACACGTGGGTCTTCATCTGCAGCGCGACATTGTCTTTGCTGACGATTCGATCGGCATTAATCGCCTGTCGGCCAAAGTGCGGTTCGACTTTTAGCGCAGAGCAAACACCTACACACACAACAAAAATGCCCCGTGCAAACGGCATTTTGCACGGGGCATTTACAGCTTAAGACGGAGCGCAGTAGGCTACGTTACCATTTCCACAAAGTATCGATGAGCGGTTAGATCATCCGTGAGCTCTGGATGAAACGAAGCAACCACCACCCGGTCTTGTCGTGCCATCACCACGTCGCCTCGACATTCAGCCAGTGCCTCAACCCCGTCCCCCAATCGCGTAATCCGCGGCGCGCGAATAAACACCATATCCATGGGGCGATCTCCCTCTGCGTCTCGAAAAATGCCGCCCACCTCGGCGCTGTCAATCTGACGGCCGTAGCCGTTGCGCTCGACGCCTATATCAATCAGCCCCAGCGATCGCTGTGCCGGATTGATCACGTCTTTTGCCACCAAGATCATCCCTGCGCAGGTCCCGAAGATGGGCTTTCCCAACGCCGCGTAATCGGCGATTGCCTTCCAGAGCCCCGATGAATCCATCAGCTTGATCAGCGTGGTGCTTTCCCCCCCGGGCATAACCAGCCCGTCTATACCGTCAAGCTGACTCGGCTTCTTAACTACGTGCCAAGTCGCACCAAGCCGGTCCAACATAGCCCCGTGCGCAGCATAGTCTCCCTGCAGTCCCAATACGCCTAGTTCCACCGCCATAGCTCTCTCTATATAAAGGCCCTGCCTCCGCTCCGGGAGACAGGGCCTGCGATTCGCTTTACGCCGCGCCTACCAGCCGCGCGTCTGCAGTTTATCTTTTTCTTCAAGCGTATCGATATTGATCCCCACCATCGCTTCACCCAAGTTTTCCGACACGCGAATTAGCACGTCGGGATCCTCGTAGTGCGTCGTCGCCTCGACGATGGCTTTGGCCCGGACGATCGGATCACCCGATTTGAATATGCCGGAGCCGACAAAAACCGCTTCGGCACCCAGCTGCATCATCAGCGAAGCATCGGCCGGCGTCGCTACGCCCCCTGCAGCGAAGTTGGGCACGGGCAGTTTGCCGCTATCGGCAACCATGCGCACGATTTCGTAGGGAGCACCTAAGTCCTTAGCCGCCGTCATAAGTTGATCGGGACGGAGCGTTGTCAGGCGACGGAGTTCGTCCGTAACGGTGCGCATATGGCGCACTGCCTCAACGATGTTACCGGAACCTGCCTCGCCCTTAGTGCGGATCATCGCGGCGCCCTCACCGATGCGACGCAGCGCCTCACCGAGGTTGCGACAGCCGCAGACAAACGGCACGTCGAAGGCGAACTTGTCGATGTGGAAGTGCTCATCAGCAGGCGTCAATACTTCGCTCTCGTCCACGTAGTCGGCTCCCAAGGCCTGCAGCATCTGCGCCTCGGCAAAGTGGCCGATGCGGCACTTGGCCATCACGGGTATTGAAACCGCTTCCATGATTTCACGCAGTAGCTCGATGCTAGACATACGCGCCACACCTCCTTCGGCCCGTATATCGGCCGGCACGCGCTCCAGCGCCATCACAGAGGTCGCGCCCGAATCTTCGGCGATCTTCGCCTGATCGGCCGTAACCACGTCCATGATTACGCCGCCCTTGAGCATTTCTGCCAAGCCCGTTTTTAACCGCAGCGTGCCGGTGTGGCCGTTGCTGTGTCCATTATTCTCACTCATCTTGAGCTCCTTTATACACCAAAATAGTAGACCGAATCGTAGAGAACATACTCCAAGAGTTGCTACTTTGCAAAGGATGGAACAGAGTTTTTACACGCTTTCGAACCCACCTAGCCGCGCAGGCGACGCCAGTAGCTTGAGCACAGTTCCCAGGCCAGCAGGCGCAGAGAAAATAGCGCTGTAAGCCCGCCCAAGATCGCCCCCTGTAGGAGCACGAAAGACGAACTGCCAGACAGCAGAGGGCGCGTCAACCACAGGACGGCGAACACGATTGAGACAACGGATATCGGGCGCAGTAAATGACCCGCATACTCGAGAAACGGAAGCGCAATTAGCCGGTTGGCCAGCTGCTGAGAAAGTAGTAGAAAGAGCAGAGAAGAAGCGGCGATAACGCCTGTAACGCCCATTAAACCGCGAGGAATACCGATCAAATACATGGAAGGGACCAATACCACAACGCTAAAGAGCGACCAGTACAGAGACCAGTCGGTGCGTCCCTTGGCCATAAACATCGATCCCACCATAGTCCCCACCACTTTAAACAGCGTGGCTAGAGCCAAGAGGCGCAGGGCGCTGCGCGCGGGCTCTTTGCCCAGCAAAGACAGTATCTCAGGCGCGAATACAAAGACGCCGGCCAGCAAGGGTCCCATGCTGATCAACAGGCTCTGCACAGACTGCATATATCCCCTGCGCAGCAACGCATCGTCGTTTTGAATCGTAGAAAACGCAGGAAAAGAAACGCGATTAATGGTGGTAGCCAGTCGCGTCAGCGGCGTCAACGTCAGCCGTTCGGCGATCGCATAATAGCCCAGCGCAGCACTCCCGAGTAGTGGAAAAATAAAGAAGTGTGCGATTTTAGTATTAAAGTAGGCAACCGAACGGGCGCCGGTAAAATTGAGCGCAAAGCGGAGCAGGTCGCGCAGCGCAGCGGCGCGCCAGCGGCGCTCGGGCAGCCATCGCGTTGAATACCAGAGACTGCAAAGGAGGCCAATTTCGCGAAAGACCGAGGCCACAACCGGGACGTAGACGCCCCAGTCCGGACGCATCCAAAGAAGCAGCAAGACTACGAGTGCAAAGCTGAACGATGAAACGACTTCCGAAAGGGCAACGGCAGAAAAGTTGAGGTCGCGCTGTAGGCGAGCGCGAAAGACAGCCGAGACAGAGGCAAACGGCACCAGCCAGCAAAGCGTGCGCACAACGCCCGCAAAAAGCACGGGATCTTCGCCTCCCAATACGCCTGCAAGGGCCGGGGCGCTCAGAATGACTAGCCCCGTCAACAGCAGGCCCCACACAATATTTGTCCAGAATGCCGTATCAAAGTGAGCATCGGCCGCGTCGGGGCGCTGCACGAGCGCAGCCCCCAAGCCCAAGTCACCGATAATGGCGAGGAGCATGATCAGCGAGAGACCCCATTCGAAGCTGCCCAGCTCTTCGACCTCAAGCAGCGCATAGAGCGCGACGATCGTTACCAGTTGCACGAGCGAGGCGCTGCCATTCCATAGAAAACCGCGCACCGCGCGCGTGGCTAGAGACGGTGCGTTCAATCAGCCAGACGCTGTAAATGGGTGCGCAAGCAGTCGAGGTTGTCCAAGCTATTGCTTTCCAAAGCGTCCAGACCATCGCGCATCTGCAGACCCGGTGGACGTTTCTTAACGTGCGTTTCCACTACTAAATATCCCGCATACTGATCGGCCTCCAGCGCGGCTAGCTGACCGGCCCAGTCAACGATGCCATCGGCCATGAGAGACCACGCATCCCTGTCAGAATGGAAATTTTTCACGTGCACGTGCTCGACGAGATCGCGCAGCTCGGCGTATTCACCCGGGAACGCGTCGCGCGAACCGGCACGGGCTGAGTTACCGGGATCCCACAGCAGAGAAAAGTTGGGCTGATCAACCCGCCGCACGATATCAGCCGCCTCTCTTCCCGTGTTGCCCCAGCATACGGCCTCGTTCTCTAAGACCAACCGACATCCGTGCTCTGCCGCAATAGAAGCCATCTGCGCTAAGTACTCGACGACTCCTTCTGGCACCGTGCCGTCGTCCCTCAAAAAACCAAATACAGAAACTAGATTCGTGCCCCAGCGCTGCGCCCATTCGCACGAACGCGGCAGCAGCCTGTCGATACCTTCGCGCACCTGCGGATCGTCCAATGCGCATTTAAACAGGCCGGGAGAAACGCCTGACACGCGCAGTCCAGCCGCCTCAACCCACCGACCAAACTCGGCCAGTTCGCCGTCCGCAGCGCGCGGGAAGCGACCACCGGGCAGGTTGCGCACCTCAACGGCGCGAATGTCCCAATCAGCCGCTAGCGCCATGGCCCGCTGCGGATTAGGGCTCACTTCATCGGTGAAAATAGAAAGATGCATATCATCCCTCACAGACAACTTCAGCGTGGGAGGTGCGGCCTTCTCTGCCAAACACGTTGACCGCACGCACCGCAAGCCGGTTCGGTCCAGACTGCAGCTTCCACTCCATCTCAACTTCGCGCAGTTCCTGCCATTCCGCTCCGTCGACCTGCACGGCAAAGTGCGAGAAATTGGGCATCGTATGCTCGAGTAGGACGTGCAGAACGCCGCTGTGATCCGCTGCCTGCAGGTATATGCGCGTCTGGTTAATTGACCAGTAAAAATCCGCCGGACGCGTCGTCTGCAGAGAATACTCTGAGTAGGTGGGATCAATCTGATCAGACCACCACAGATAGCCGTTGTAGTGATACTGCCGGTTTCCATGGCGCAGTTCGGCCGGCTCTGCATGCGTCAGATGATTGTTGCGCAGGGGGATGCCAAAGCGGCAGAACGTCTCCACGTAGCGATCCATAGGTTCAACCCTATTCTGCGGGAGCTTGTTCGACATGATCTTGTCGCGCTGGCCGGCCAGCAAGGCGTCGTGCAGCTCAAGCGCATTGATTGGCACGCCGTCGATTTCGTAGGTCGCGTCGTATTCTCGACAGGGACCGGCATCTTCTAAGATCCACTTCTGAAGCTGCTCGCTCCACACTTCCGCCAGACAGTGATGATCGACAATAAGCACGCGCGCCACCCAGCCCAGTGCGCTTGCACAGCCGGCAAAGGTCGCTCCATAGTGCGTGCACATACCAAAGCCCCAATCGCCCTTGGTCGTTTCGAGTATTTCCAGCGGATCCCAGGGCGGGCAGTACGGATACTTCTGCGACTGCCAGCCCAACCACTGGCTGTGCACCCAATCCCGCAGCAGCGCCAGCTGTTCTAGCTCTGTGGAACCCTCTGCGATCACATCGTCAAGCCGATGCTGCTTGCGCAGACGGTCGAGTCGCGCATGCGGCGCCAAATAGGCAAACGGATAGGAGCTATACGCGAGTTGGGGATGGTCGAGTTCAACGAGTTCCATGCCAGCTGTGCTCTTGGCATTCTCCTTACTCTCGACCCCGAGCGTCACTCCTTTAAGAACCGGCGTAACGTCCGAAGAATCGGTGCGCAGGACGGCGCGAAACTGGACAAAGCGCCCCGGCCATTCCAATCGCGTCGTTGTTGACCAAGCGGTCCACGCCCGCGGATCAAAAGCCGGCGTAGAGCCCGAACGCATCTCAAACTCGATCGACGTTCCGGCCGGCGTGTCCGCTTGCACAGCCAGATCAACTCTGCGCAGTCCCATCTGCGGGGCTATACACCCGCTGCCGTCCGGATCGGCCACATCTATTGTCGGCGACGTGAGTAACCCCGCTGGCGGATGTCCTTTGATGCGCAGGCGCACGAGGTATTCACCGCGCGTATCGCGGTCGGTACCCAGGGCATCCCCATGCCAGCTCTTACCCCCATCAAAGCTTCGCCCGCTGTGACTAACGCGCACATCGGCGTGACCACCCGGATGCGGGTCGTAGTGTAATCTGCCGTGATGAGAAAAGACAAATTCGTTGTTGCCTGCCTGCAGGTAGCGCGCGTTGATGCGCTTTCGATCCCAGCCACCGGTCAGCATTTTCTCTCGGTTTTGACGGTGGGTCAGCGCATGGCCGTTAACAAGCACCTGCATGGGCGTATCTCGCGTGCCGTCATAGGCGTTCACGTAGAAAAGTAGCTCGGCGCTTTTTACCGCACCCGAATAGAGGTCGAAACAAACGCGCGACCATTCGGCCGCACTCAGCGTATCGTGCATTCCTCCCTCGACGCCGCTCTCATGTGCGATGAGATAGGTTGGTGCCAAGCGAGCGCTGCGGCGCGTCTGCGCATCGACAAACCGATCTCGTGTCCAGGTGCGAAAGTCGGTAAACGCTATCTTCTTCATGTTGGTGGTCTCCTACAGTAATGCACAAAGGGTCGTTTTCTATGGAGTGCGGCGCACGCTCAGTTCCAGGCCTCTTCTACAAAGGCACGCGCTGCCGACAGCGCGTCGCGCGGAGATGCCCAATCGACATTTTCCAGTTCTACAACAAAGTCTCCGGCGTAGTGCGCGCCTTTTAAAATCGAGAAGAGATCAGAGAAGGGCAGGTCGCCTTGGCCAAACGGCACGGGGCGATCGCCCTGTTGGTCGCGCAAATGCACCACGGAGATCCGGTCGGCAAATGCTTCGGCAAACGCCAGCACATCTTCGCCTGCCGTCAGTAAATGGCCCGTGTTCAGCAAGACGCGTGTGCGCTCGTCCAACGCGGGTAAAACCGCCTGAAAGTCTGCCAGGCCCTGCAGGCGATTGCCCTGCTGATTACCCAAGTTGAGCCTGACGTCCGGCAAGCGCTCCAAGAGCTCGTTTGTACCCTCAATCAGGTCTTCCTGCGCTTCGTCCGTTCGCGCGCCTCCGCTCAGATTAAACTCCGTCAGCCCCAGGGCACGCCCAAGATGAATGTCCCACTCCAGCTGACGCAGATTATAGGACAGGTTGTGCTCGTCCGAGTCGGCTTTGCGACCCGTGAGATTGCGGATGTTCAACCCAGCCAGAGAAAAACCCGCCGCGGCAATGCGCTCGCGCACCATCGGCACGGACGTATTGGGGTGCACCGGGCTGCTTTCCGTCGCATCGCGAAACAGCTGGATGCGTTTGAATCCGCTATCGGCAGCCAGTTCCAGCACCTGTGGCAGCTCCAGCTCAGGACACGCTGTCGGACTAAATACCAGATCCATTACCGCAATCCCTCCCAGTCTGCCCACATATCGTCCGGCGTCTCAAAACGAATGTCGTTACTGTCCTTGCGCGAAAACCGCCCAATGAGCGCCATGCGAATATTCCGATTGACGTTTTTGCTTCCCGTGTGAACCATCTGACCGTGCCAGAAGCACACGTCTCCCGGCGCTCCTTCAAACTCAAGCGCTGAGGGCATTTCCTCGTCGCTCCAGATTCGATTTGAAGATCCCCCCTGCACAGAAAGCAGCGAGTGTGTTTTAAAGTATTCGTGGGCCATCCGGTGCGTGCCGGGGAACACGGTAAAGCAGCCTCCTCGGTGTTCGATGTGTTCAACGTAGATGGTCACGTTGATCGTCATATACCCCACGGTGCCCTCTGGGACGCCGTTGGTGGGCGTGTAGTATCCGTCCAAATGGCCGTGCTTAGCTCCGGTCCACTCGCCGTCTCCAGATGGAAAAACCAGATGCGGACCCGGTCCCCCTCCGTTGAGCTGACCAACCCCCACCATCTCTTCCATCATGGAAAAAACCGGCGATTCCTGCACCGTGGCACGAATGGCAGGATGGCTGCCCGGACAGGGCACGCGCGGGCCGGCCTGCACCCATGTCTCAGGCTTGTTGCGATCCGCTTCTATGCCGTCCCACAGCGCGTCGCGCGCAGCTTGAACTTGTGCATCACTTAGCACGCCGCGCTTAATTAGATATCCGTTCTCCTTAAAGAAACTTTTGTCTTCAAGCGTCAAATGGGCCATACTCGCTACCCCCTTCTACGGTGCACTACTGTGCGTATGAATATCTCTGCTGAGGCCAAAATATAACCGGGGGAAACGCTACCGTCTAACGACGCATTTTCGGCACCCCGTACTCCTTTAGCAGAGAGCCGTTACGGCTGCCAGAAACTCCATCCATCTCGCTTGTACCAGCGGCCGTTACACGCCGCACAGTCGCAGAGTGGACGCAGGGCTAGGCGCGGCTGCGGTCGCGTATTGAACGGCGCTCCATGAACCCATAAGTGCTGAAAGAAGA
>Ga0181567_10000493_pt1 | contig 29717 bp, 29 predicted proteins | sample 101ome_14_FD_133761 | JGI IMG/M metagenome (GOLD analysis project Ga0181567, IMG submission 133761) | Coastal salt marsh microbial communities from the Groves Creek Marsh, Skidaway Island, Georgia - 101403AT metaG (megahit assembly) | ecosystem: Environmental > Aquatic > Marine > Intertidal...
AAACTGCTGCAGATGGAGTTTGTGACGCTGTGGTTCTCATTTTTTTGGAAAATTCAAGAAGTCGAGATTTACGCAGTAAGGCTTGGATCGACCGACAGAAAGAAAAGATTTATCAGGGACTGCTGTATTTATCGGATGCTTTGTCAGCTGAAAAATATTTTATAGATGCGCAGTTCACGATTGCTGACATCGCGGTATTTTGCTGCTTAGAATATCTTGACTTGCGGTTTCCTGAATTTGAATGGAGATATAAACATTCAAATTTAGATAATTTCTGGCAAGCACATCAAAGCCGACAATCATTTTTAGAGACAAAGCCCACAGCGCAAGTGATTGAGCCACTGTCTGAATAAAAGAAGCGTTTCAGGTTTAACAAATCAGTGACTTTGCTTTCTCCAGCACCTCATCATTGCGACGCAACCACCCTCGCCCGTAAATCTCAAACGTTTTTAAGCTGCGATAATATGTTGCCCTTTCTTCTGCGTACTTATCCAGCAGGGTCGCAGGCTCCATGTTAAACACCATCGACAATGTCTTTGGCCCGAGTTTGCCATCCTGTGTTGCAATCACCACTCGCTGCAGTCGTTTAGCCGCTCTGGATGTCCCTTTGTTGCCATTCCCATCGCGACGCTGGTTCCCAGCACCAAATCGACAATCCAGTCACACAACTTCTGAGAGATAACTTCCTGACCATTATTGGATCTAATGTATCTGGTGGACCGTGCAGGATGAACGGATCCATCATTGCTTCCAGTAGCACCCATTAGCGCCTTTTCGTAGTATCTGGGTTCCAGTCAGGGACAAGCCTATCCATCGGATAGAAATGTGATAGGTCGACGGGTGGCTGGATAACGTACTTACGGTCAAACTCAACCCAAGGATATTCTATCCCTGATCGGATTATATGTGGCCAGTCGGGGTGGGCAAAAAGCGGTCTTCCTACGACGGCAGCATCTCCTGTGCGAGTTTCGAACACATCTTCAGCTCCGGTACCGTCCACAATGCCTCCGTTTACAAGCATCTGTTTTCCTGAAGCTTCTGCAAGGGCTTTTGCCATTGGGATATCTGAATTAGGATCACGGTTATCTTTCCAATCGAAGCTTGACCAGTGTAGGGCATCCGCAGCGCAATCGGACAAAGCTGAACCAAGTGCCCTGGCATAATTTACTCCTCCCGGCCAAGCGCCTAAGAAATCATCAACGCCGTCTTGACTCAGTCGAAGAGTGATAAGTTTGTCGGGACCAATTGCATCGCGTACCTTTTTGCAAATTAGCTTGGCAAAACGTGCATTATTTTCTGCTGATCCACCGAATTCATCACTTCGTAGGTTAGTTTTAGGGTGAAGAAATTGATACACTAGATAACCATTTGCTCCGTGTATCTCTACCCCATCAAAACCAGCGTCTATCGCGCGTAACGCACCTTGAGCAAATCCAGTGGCTACCTTTTCAAGCTCGGCCTTGCTCAACGCACGCGCATGCGGAAAAGATACTTTAGGCCAACTCCCAAGGAGGCCACGGTCGTGCTGTTCTGCATCGCTGTCAGTATATAGTACGAAACCTTCACTTTTTGTATCCGAGGCTGAAACAGGAATTTCATCTTCAAATAGACAGCGTGGATCAACCACTCTGCCTCCGTGCATTAATTGACAAATGATAGGCACGCCAAAGGCGTGGACGGCATTAGTTGTTAACTTCCATCCTTCTACGTGTTTTTCGTTAGCAATGCCGGGTTGTGACAAATAAGTTTTACAGCTTAGTTCGTCTGTTTCATAGGTGCCTTCGGTGATAATCATCCCAATTCCGCCTCTGGCTCGGCGAGCATAATAAGCCGCCATTTCGGCCGTCGGGGTACCATCAGGTTCGGCATTCTGGCGAGTTAGAGGTGCCATAATCAGGCGGTTTTTCAGCGTAAGAGGACCAATTTTCGCAGGTGAAAAAGTTAGTGGAAACATGTTATTCATTTTATGAATTCCATAAGTCAAAAGTTGATTTTATTACACAACATATTAGAGGTTTCGTTGAGTCGGGTCCACTAAAATAATCGTTTAGCCGTACGCACATCTGACCTTGCCCCATCAAAGCCTCAACTTGCCGCAACTTCGGCATAATCTCTTCTGGCTTCGGTCGTTTGTTCGACAATCTCGGTCCTGCATTTAGTAAACATTGCGCTGGACTAGCCGTAATCTTTAAACGATCATCATACCAAGCGCAATCCACGCCATACGGCACTTGTTGACTTGGTATGCCTGTTTGCCAGGTATTAGTCTGTTCATAATTCAAACTATCTCACGTAATAGAGCCACGCCCCTGCTCCACTGATTGCGGCGACGATAAGCAATAGGATTGCGAAGACGGTTGTTATCAATTCAAAACGCTCGTAGGCTTGTTTCCGTGCCTGCCGTTCAGCTTCATGGCTTTGTGAAATCACGTTGCGGTGTATCTGAGGGCCTTATAGTCAGAAAATCCTTTGTGCCGACGATAAACTCAAGCAGTTCAGCTTCCGCTGTCTTTGCATTCTGAGCGCGTGTCCAAGTTGCCATAGCCTCTTCGTTCGGTGTCACAAAGATGAAGTTCTTCTTTTGATCATGGGCTTTCTTTGCGAAATCGATGGCGTCAAAAAACCTAGCGATCTCTTTCGACAGCTTATGCAATTGCATGCCCGGGGCCACACTCGTCTTAATAGCCTTAAGCCGTTTCACGCCGGCAAAGACTTCTTTGAATTGGATCTTAACTTCGGTTGTGATCTCCACGATTTGAATTTTCATTTCGTCAATGCGTTCGTGTGCGAATTTGTTTCAGTCAATAGTAAGGGAAGTTTCCTGCAATAAAATTTTCCAATTTCACACCAAGTAATTGAAAACAATGTGCTTTAACTTAGATAATATTAATCAGGATTAACAGAGTGAAGAGACTTTTCGAATATCGGGTAGTAATTCTATTTTGAAGCGCAGGAAGAATATTACTTACCCACATTTAAAAAAGTAAGATTACTTTTTGTATGTTACACTGATGTGGTCAACAAAACGAATGCAATTCTTAAACGCTTAGTAATCGCTAGCAAACATGACAGACGGTTTTTCTGTAACAAATCCACTTATCACAATACTTTCCTTGATAGAAATTAGATGAAATTTCAAACATTGGACAAGAATTTAACCCGGTAAATGAGAGTGAAAACTACCTCAGAAAATAAAATACTGCCCTCGCGCAATAATCCAAATTTTAAGAAAGCAATTCGATTTCAAGAAAGGCGCATTCAAACTCGTTAATACTCTTCACATCATGCTTAACCCCAGCGAAACGAAAATAAGGTTTCCCGTTTGAAAGCTCAGCTATCTGGGAATTCGATGAGGCATCAGTGATTTCTAATTTCCCATCGAAAAGAGGGACGACAATGTAGTCATAAAGATGTTGATGCCAACCGGTATTGTCACCATGAGTTTTGAACGTCCATTCTGTAATCTTGACTTTCTCATTTTCTATAACAACGCGTGCGCTCGCACTACCCTCGGTTGTACACATTCCAAAACGACTTTCTTTTCGACTCACACAAATTTTACGAAAAAGATAAGCTAAAGAGAGTAGATCACAAACAATATTTCATTTCACTCCCATAACTTTGGGCAATTTTAACCAAAATAATGTTGCGTAAAACGCAATATGATTGGGAAATTCAATCGAGTTAAAATTACAAATCATTTGAAAATCCCGGACAATGACTGGCACTGTGGCAAAAAAATACAAAATTTTGTTCGTTTTTCACTAATGTATTTTTAAAATTTAATGCTAACGTGAACACAAAACGAGGTCATCGTAGCGTAAATTGACCCGAGGGAGAATTTTAATAGTGGCTAATCTGCGCGCAACGCGTGTTTCAAGTGACACCGGAAAATCGTGGGAGGGAGTAATCTCGAAAACTTTCTTCCCGCTTGATGTATCTTTGAAAGATCCAAATAATTTCACTGGTTCATTAAGCTGTTGGGATCTGGGTAGCATCAGTTTGTCGAAGATGAACTGCGATGGAGCGATATACAAAAGACAAAAAAAACATTTTCTGTGTAACATGGATAACAGCCTTCTGGTCACAATACCATTTACAAACACAGTCAGCTTTAAACAGGATAATCGAAAGACTGACTGCAAACCGGGAAACTTTTTAATTGAACGCGGGGATGCTCCCTATGAATTCTGGCATAGTGAAACAACTGAACTTATTGTCTTAAAGGTAGCTACGGAAAGTGTGCGAGCTAGAGTTGGACCCACTGAAAGAATTAGCGCGCTAAGCTTTGACGGAAGTGAGGGTATTGCAAACTATTTCTTAGATACGGTGGTACTGACCGCTAATCACGTTGCGAACTTAAAGTCTCCCTCTAAATCTGCCGCTGGCAAACATTTACTCGAATTACTTTGCTTGGCGGTTCGCAATGATGACAGAGTATTAGATAGCAGCATATCGCCAATCAGAGCGGCGCACCTTCATCGGGCGGAACAGTTCATTAATTCGAACCTTTCTGATAATACATTGAACTCACAAACTATTGCAGAAGCATGCAACATATCTGTACGCTACCTGCAAAAATTATTTATAGAAACAGACCGTTCTATCACGACATCGATTAGAGAGAAGCGTCTCGTTAGAGCTCACGAGGAGCTTTCCGACCGAAATTGTACAAAATCAGTTCTAGAAATCTCGGCGAAATGGGGATTTTCAGATCAATCACAATTCAACAAGGCATACAAAGCACGATTTAACTGTACGCCGACTGATACGCGTAAAATGGACAATGAGCGATAAGCGTTGATCATGAAGTTGTCATCAAAATTACAATAGAACCTGGCGATCAAAATGTTTAGATGGGAGAAATCAGTATGAAAAGAGTTGCAGTGGACGTCGGCGGAACCTTTACCGATATCTGTGTCATGGATGAAGCCTCGGGCGAAATTCAAATTGAAAAAACCTCCTCAACCCCAGAAAATCCCATGCTGGCTATAATTAACGGGGTTGAACAAGCAAATATCGATCTTCGAAATGTATCAATGTTTTCCCATGGCACCACGGTCGCAACAAATGCGCTTATAACTCGAAAACTTCCAAGAACTGCGATGATTTGCACGGAAGGTTTTCGAGATGTAGTTGAAATTAGGCGCGCGAATAAGGAGGATCTTTGGGACACTTATAAAGATGTCGCTAAACCTTACGTTCCTAGGCGCGATCGGCTGGTTGTTAGAGAGCGCATCAGCGCGGAGGGCGAAATATTAGAGCCGCTAAATGAAACTGACGCACTTCGTGTTGCAAACGTCCTCAAGAAAAGAGAGGTGGCATCAGTCGCGATCTGTTTTATGAATTCATACGCCAATCCCAAAAATGAAGAAAGAATGAGGGAAATACTTTCCACGGTATTACCTGACATACCAATTTCAATATCATCGCATGTGATGCCCGAAATTTTTGAGCACGAGCGGTTTTCAACGACCATGGCAAACGCAGCTGTAGCGCCTGTCGTAGTGAATTACGTAGAAAACCTTGAGAAGCAGTTGACGGATGGGGGCTATGAGAGAGACTTGCTGCTACTCCATACAGGGGGAGGTGTAATGACACCTGCTAGCGTAAAGGACTTTTCAGCGCGCCTTGCGGGTTCTGGCATAGCTGCAGGAGCAATAGCGAGCAGATTCATTGGAAATTTATGCGGATTTCAAAACTCTATCGGTTTTGACATGGGAGGAACAAGCACTGACGTCTCACTAGTTTTTGAGGGAAAATCACGTGTAACAAAAGACTGGTATGTGGAGTATGGATACCCAATCCGTTTTCCTTCGATAGAGGTTTTAACGATCGGTGCTGGCGGCGGATCTTTAGCATGGAAAGACGAAGGTGGCTCTCTACGAAACGGCCCACAATCTGCCGGTGCTTTTCCGGGTCCAGCTTGCTACAAAAATGGCAATCAAACCGCAACTAACACAGATGCAAATCTTGTCTTGGGAAGACTTGGCTCTTCACTCGCGGGCGGAAAAGTTGGTCTGGATTTGCAATTAGCGGAACAAGCAGTTCTGGAAACCGTAGCTGAACCATTTGGCATGAGTTTGCACGAGGCTGCAGAGGCAATAATCAATGTCGCAAATTCAAATATGGCCAATGCAGTTAGATTGTTATCAATTAGTAGGGGATATGATCCAAGAGACTTCGCTTTAGTTGCCTTCGGCGGAGCCGGAGCATTACATGGCGCAGCAATAGCATCTGAGCTTTCAATACCGACTGTTATTATCCCACCAAACCCTGGCGTAACATCTGCGCTTGGCTGCCTATTAGTCGACATTCAACACGACTTTTCTGAGAGCTTTATGGCACCAGCGAATGCAACAAATCCAGCAGATATCGAGGCCGCCTTTTCCAGATTAGAAAAAACCGCTGCGGAAAGATTGCGACATGAAGGTGTCGGAGATGAAGATATCATTATTCAACGGACAGTAGAAATGATGTACCAAGGACAGTGGAGATCACTATCAGTACAAGTACCAGCGACTGTTAGTAATATTGATACATTGGTTGAGGGTTTCCACTCCGAGCACCTACGAGAATACAATTTTCGCCGGGATGATGCGCCAGTTTCAATATTCCGGGTGGCTATTACCGCTACAGGAGTGGTCCCAAAAGCGAAACTCAAAAAATACGCCGTAGAGACTTCGCCCCCAACAAACATTACCGAGCGTGAAGTGTGGTTTAATAGCCATTCGCATATAGCTGATGTTTACAATCGAACAGACTTATCAGCAGGTACTAAATTAGTCGGGCCAGTAATTGTTGAGCAATTCGATTCAACCGTTTTTGTTCCACCTGGTGCGCACGCAGAAATAGATGAATATTTAAACATATTGATCCACATCCAGGAGGCTGGCAATGTCTAATACAACCAAACTTGATGCAGTGACCTTTGAGGTGATAAAGAACTCTTTTATTACCGCTGTTGATCAAATGGCAGAGCAAATGCTGCGTACCTGCTATTCATTTGTAATTTATAATCGTGATTTTTCTAATGCTCTGCACGATGCTGAAGGAAATTCAATAGCACAAGGTAATCAAGATATTGCCGTCCATGTAGGCACCTTACATTTTACATGCAAAGATGTAATTAGGGTATTTGAAGGTGAAATGCTGCCTGGAGATGTCTACGCGATAAATGATCCATATGCAGGTGGAACGCACTTCAGTGATGTAAGGCTGATTAGACCAATTTTTGATGAAGAAGTTTTGATCGGTTTCTCTCAGTCAAATGGCCACTGGTCTGATCTTGGTGGTTCAGTACCAGGCTCTTTCGACGTCAGTGCTCGAGATATGTTTCGTGAAGCGGTCAGAATAACGCCAGTAAGATTATTTAAGGCAGGTGAATTTTGCTCCGATGTTGCAAATTTAATTGCAGCTAACACGCGTGATCCAGCATCCATAATTGGCGACATCCACTCTCAAGCTCAAGCAACACAGGTTGCAGAGCGAGAGGTACTTAGGCTTGTGAAGAAGTATGGTCGATCACAAGTCCAACAAGGTATGCGCGAAGTTCAAGATTATGTAGAGCGGGCAGTTCGACAGCGAATAGAAGCATTGCCAGATGGTTGTTGGGAGGCCGTTGACTACATCGATAGAGATCCCGCTGCCGGTGAGGGAATGATACCAATTAAGATAAAAATGACAATCAAGGGTGACGAAATCCATTACGATTTTGCAGGTAGCCACCCAACAATTGGTTCAATCTACAATTCAGCTCCGGGTGCAACTTTCTCAGCTGTTGTGGCTGGCATGAAAACATTTTTTCCCGATCTACCATTAAATAGTGGCTTTTATCGGATGATTTCAATTGATGCACCCGCTGGTAGTGTAGTCAGTGCTCAATGGCCTGTTGCCGTCACCGGTTTCCTGATGCCTTTCGAAAAAATTATGAATGCAATTTTCGAAATGTGGTCACAGATTATGCCGGAGCGAGCTATAGCATGTGCATTCAATCTAGAATATTTACTTGCGGGTGGTACCGATGTTCGAGGTGGTGAGAAATCTACATTTATGTTCTATGAATGGCTGCCAGGCGGTTGGGGCGGACGTCGTGGAAAAGATGGAAGTGATGTAACCACAGCATGTTTTGGTACAGGGCTAATGTCTCAACCCAATGAGGGCAATGAACGGGTAAATCCGACTAGAACTTTGGAATTCCAAATCAAACGAGATAGCGCTGGTCCTGGCAAATGGCGCGGTGGTGCTGGGGTGCAAAAGACCTCAGTTCTTCTCGATAGTGAAAACGCTGTTATGTCATATATTTGCGATCGTGAGCGTGCAGTTGTGTGGGGAGTTGAAGGTGGTTTACCCTCAATGCCTCACGGCCTAACGATTGAACGATGTGGATCAGAAAAACAGGAATGGTTAGGCTCAGTTTTTTCAGATTTCCCGGTGAATTCAGGAGATATTTTTGCGAGACCAACTGCAGGCGGTGGCGGATTCGGCGATCCGTTGGAACGAGATCCTGAAATGGTGCTTAACGATGTTATTGACGATTATGTATCAATCGAGCGTGCAAAAAAAGACTATGGAGTTATTGTTGAAGAGATCGATGCTGAATTATTGGATTTCAAAATTGATTATGCCTTGACAGAGAGTGAGCGCGAGCAAATTCGAAAACAACGCAAACAGTGGGCGCAAATGGATCCAGAAATTGTTGCGAGCATGTTTCAAAAAGAAGAGATTGACCAACTCGATGCAGTTCGAAGATATGCAGTGATATTAGATTGGGGTACCGGGGAATTAATGCCTAAATCGACCGAACAATTTCGAGAGGCATTTTATCGAAGATCCGCGAGATATTGGAAGTGAGTACAAACAAGCAATCCAAGTATTTTTCTATCCTAACTAACGCGAGAGAAAGGCGTTCGAATGTACCGTGAAAAAATTGATTTAAACTGTGATATGGGTGAAGGCTTTGGACATTGGCAATATGGAGATGCGCCAGACTCTGCTTTGATGCCTCTGATCAGTTCAGCAAATATTGCAACTGGATATCACGCAGGTGACCCAAATCAAATGGACAAGGTTGTTAGGTTAGCTCAAAACTTCAATGTCAAGATTGGAGCTCATCCAGGATACAAAGATTTGCAAGGGTTTGGAAGACGTACGATCTCAGCATCACCTGAGGAGTTAGTCAATGATATTGTGTATCAGACAGGGGCATTAAGAGAATTCTGCAGACGTTATGGTTATAATCTTCAGCACGTGAAACCACACGGCGCACTCTACATGGACTTTGCATCGAGAACCGATATGTCGGAAGCGTTAGTTGACACAATTCGATCAATTGATCCGGGCCTTTACATCTATTGTATGTCGGTATCCAAAACTTTCGAAGCTGCCAATAATAAAAAACATCCCACGGTTAGGGAATTTTATGCTGATCGAGATTACGACGATAGCGGCTCAATAGTATTTATCCGTAAAATGCGTCAGCTAGATCCAAATGAGATTGCCGAGAAGTGTTTAAAAGCGTGCAAAAAAGGAAAAGTCAGAACAGTAGAAGGAAAGGAAATCGACATTCAATTTGAGTCAATCTGTTTTCATTCTGATACACCGGGAGCTCTAAATATTGGAACTGCCATTAAAACAACGCTTGAAGAACATGGAATCAAAATTCAAGCCCCAGAGACTTCGCTTGATGGTTAAGCTTAAAAAGGAATTGTTTAATGCCAAAAATCGTTCAATCACCCCTTCCAGGAATATTTTATCGCAAACCAGAACCAAATGCGGCAAATTATGTTAACGATGGTGAAGAAGTTGCCGAAGGGCAAACCATTGGATTGGTAGAAGTAATGAAGACATTTCATGAAGTGAAATCAGATCAATCAGGCGTAAACGTGAAATTTAAAGTACAAAACGAGGATCCCGTTATGGCGGGGGAAACACTTTTGGAGCTGGATTAGCTGAATGACTTCGAGTGAAAACTCAATTTTCATCGCTAATCGTGGTGAGATTGCGGTACGTATTATAACAGCTGCGCGAAAGCTCGGCATAAAAACAATCCAAGCACATTCTTCAGTAGATAAAGATATGCTTGCTGTTCACATGGCAGACGAAGCCATTGAGATAGGTCCTGCGCCCGCGCAAAAATCGTACCTAAATGTACAAAACGTTATTGAAGCAGCCAAATCAATGAAAGCAACTGCAATCCACCCAGGTTACGGTTTTCTTGCAGAAAATGCGACATTTGCGAAAGCCGTAGTTGATGCGGGGATGGTGTTCATTGGTCCATCTGCGGAAATAATTTCAAAAATGGGTGATAAAATTGCAGCCAAAAATACCGCATCTTCTGCCGGGGTTCCCGTAATCCCTGGTAGCAATGGTAGGGTAAGAACCATAGAAGATGCCATCACTTTAGCTAAACAGATTGGTTTTCCACAATTAATTAAAGCTTCTGCAGGTGGCGGGGGTAAAGGTATTCGATTAGCTAACAATGTTGATGAATTGAAACATTTGATGCCGTTGGCCCAAGCTGAAGCATCAGCAGCTTTCGGAGATGACGGTATCTACCTCGAAAGAGTGATTAGGGACGCCAGACATGTTGAGGTGCAGATCCTGGGTGATGGCCAAAAAGTAATCCATTTATATGAGCGAGAATGTTCGCTGCAGAGACGGCGTCAGAAAATTTGGGAAGAAGCGCCTGCCAGTTGTCTTGATGATAAAACTCGTCAAGAAATTTGCCTGGCATCCGTGAAGCTCGCGGAGGCCGTAAATTACAAGGGTGCGGGCACAATAGAGTACCTATACGAACCCGAGTCGAATGAATTTTTTTTCATGGAAATGAATACTCGAATTCAAGTAGAGCACCCAGTAACAGAAGCAATAACAGGGATAGACATTATCGCTGAAATGATCAAAATCGCGTTTGGTGAGAAGTTAATAATAACGCAAAAAAATATTCAGATTTGTGGGCATGCTATTGAGTTAAGAATTAACGCAGAAGACCCCTATAATAATTTCATGCCAAGTCCCGGAATTGTGAGTGCAATAAACATTCCCAAAAACGTTCGTTTTGATACACTTTTATATGAAGGTTACAACGTATTACCTTTTTACGACTCGTTGATTGGAAAGCTTATCGTAGCTGGCCAAAACAGAGATGCAGTCATAGGGTCGCTCCCAAGTATCTTCAGAGGGACTTCTATAAAGGGTATAAAAACGACCTTACCGCTATTCAAGGATTTGATTAAGGAGCCTAATGTAATATCCGCTGACTTCAATACGTCATATCTGGAAAATTGGCTAAGTACAAAACAAGAAAAGTATCAAAACAACGAGAACTGAGAGCATATCTTAGGGAGGCAAGAAAATGAAAACGCGCTATTCGTTCGGTGGAGATGAACACATATTTGTGGAAGTCGATGAGGAAATGTCTTTGGATGCTTTCTTTAAAAGTTTATCGATGTGCAATGCTATTCGCGAAAAACATATTAAGGGCATTGTTGAAATCTGCCCAGCAAACGCATCATTTCAAGTTAAATATAATCCGGATGTAATATCACCAGCTAAATTGCTAGAGGAATTAAAATCTCTCGAAGACATTGCCGAGAAATCAGAAAAACGTATTGCAACTCGTATTATAGAGATTCCGGTGTATTACAACGATCCTTGGACAAATGAAACACTAATGAGATTCAGAGAGCGTCACCAAGATCCAACTGGGACAGATTTGGAGTATGCGGCATCAATTAATGGATTTGCGACAGTGGACGACTTTATATTCGCTCATCATTCAAACCCTTGGTTTGTTTCAATGGTCGGGTTTGTATCGGGTCTACCATTCCTTTACCAGCTAGTAGATCGAAAACGTCAGTTGCAGGTTCCGAAATACTTAAGACCTAGAACAGACACACCAAAGCTGACCGTAGGTTATGGCGGATGTTTTTCTTGTATATATTCTGTTCGAGGCGCTGGAGGCTATCAAATGTTTGGGATCACGCCAATGCCGATATACGATCCAGAGCAGAAAATTTCATTCCTGAAGGACTTTATGGTGTTTTTTAAACCTGGCGACATTGTCAAATGGAAGCCAATTGACAGGGCTGAATATGATCGTATCGTTAAGGAAGTCGAGCAAGGCATATACATTCCACGGATTGAAAACGTAACGTTTGATCTGAACGAGTTTAATAAAGACATTGATGGAGTAAACGCCATGCTAAAGGAGGCTCTTTATGTCAATTAAAGTTATTGAACCTGGCTTATTGACCACCATACAAGACCTTGGACGTCCGGGATATTTTCATTTAGGAATCCCAATAGGGGGGGCAATGGATAGAGTAGCTCTGCGCTCAGCAAATTTACTCGTAGGAAACGAGGAGGGGGCAGCAGCACTAGAAGCGGTCTTTATGGGACCTAAATTGCTCATTATGAAGGACATGATTGTAGCCGTAACAGGCGCAACAATACCTATTTTAGTGGATGGCAAAGAACAACCGGGGTGGACTTCATTCGAAGTAAAGTCGGGTCAGACATTAAGTTTTGGTTATTTACAGGCTGGTGCCAGAGCATATATCGCGTTTGCAGGAGGAATTACCACTCCTAAATCGCTCGGTTCGCGTTCAACCTACGCAATCGGTGGGCTAGGTGGTATCAATGGCAGACCAATCGCCGCTGACGATAGCATTCCTATAGGTTCTGCTAATTACACAAAAACAAATTTATATATACCTGAGCGATTTCAGCGCATAAATGGCCTCAAGGAGACGACAGAGCTTCGCGTTCTGCCTGGACTATATTGGCACCGCATCACTGATAAAGCACAGAGTAATTTTTTTGAGGACGTGTGGACTGTTGCTCCGGAAGCGGACCGTATGGGTTATAGGTTTAAAAACGGTCGAAAATTGGATTTTGTAGATAGAGATCAACCGTTTGGAGCGGGATCTGATCCATCAAATATAGTAGACGGTTGTTATCCTTACGGTTCAATACAAGTACCCGGAGGTACTGAACCTATCGTTTTACACAGAGACGCAGTATCAGGCGGTGGTTATTTCATGATAGGAACAGTAATTTCAGCCGACATGGACCTAATAGGGCAATTACAGCCAAATACGAAAGTAAAATTCAGTAAAGTTAACATGGATGAGGCCATGCAGGCGCGCATTGAACGATCCAATTTGTTAAAGCAAATCCGCGATCATTTGGCATAATTGATGTCTGACCCCCAAAGCATCACATCTACGCCATTTATTGCGAAACAACTGAAGCTAACTGTACTTGGCACCTCGGTGACACAAATACCTTCAATTAAAGAAGCAGCGGAACACGATCTTGGAATATCCATAAAATACATAACCTTAGACGGCGCTGCTGCGCAACGTAGGTGCGCACTACAGCCGCACTCTTTTGACATCTATGACCAATGGTTCCATGACTTAGACTTAGTATGGCCCACTGGTTCGTTGCAGCCTATTGACACGATAAAATTGTACAACTGGGAGGAAATAAAGAGTAACTCAGACAATGATGTATTGTCGAATTTTGGTTTTAAGATCTTGTCTTCCCATCCTCTAAGGCAAATGTACGTTCAGCTTGATGGGCGTTTAGGGTCAAAAGTCTCTGACAAAATCAGCATGCTTCCCACTGTCCACAATTCTGATGGCTATGCTGTGTATGGTAATAGTTCGAAAAATAATTCTTGGAGTACTATGCTCGATGATCGCCTAAGAGGGAAAGTGATGTTAAACGCGGATCCCGCAATTGGCGCACTGGATATGTTATTAGCCATGACAGCGAAAAATGAAATTCAGGTCAAAACAATTAAGGACCTTACCATTACTGAAATAGAAAATTTTTTAAGATTATTGAGTAAATACAAAGAACAAAAGCAATTCTATACTATTTGGACTGACGAAGCGGATGCAATCGATGCATTTTCTAAATGTGATGAATTAATTGGCTCATTGTGGTGGTCAGGAGCTATCAAATTAAGAGCCCAAGGGGTCAAAGTTAAAATGCAGAAACCGGTAGAAGGATATAGAGGTTGGTGTGGAGGGCTGTCGCTTTCTTCAAAGCTAAATGGGGAAAAACTTGAAACCGCGTACAGATACCTGAATTGGTGGTTATCAGGCGAACCGGCTCGGTTCATCACGCTAAACGGCGCCTATTTGTTTAATCAAAATTCCGTAAGGAAACGATTAGAACCGAATGAATGGGGTTTTTGGTATTCCGGGAAAGCTGCAACCAAGGCCATAATTGATAATGATGGAAACGAGATTTATGCAGCCGGTGAACAGCGAGAGGGCGGAAATTACGGCGAACGGATGGGTTATATAAAAGTTTGGAATACTGTAATGACAGAGCACAATTTTCTTCAGAGGAAATGGGAGCAATTATTTGGAAAAAGTTACATCGGATACAAGTAAGGGGGTAACTTCGGTGCAGGAAATACCGAAAATGCCATCAATCTTTCTCGCGTCCTATCAGCAGATAATTTCAGATGTTCCAGTAAAGCATCAGAAGCTGCGTTGATAGAATTTCTTTTCATAAATTCTAAAATTATACAATGTTCGGTAAGTGATAAAGAAAAAGGTCGAGTACCAATAATTTCCGAAAACACCTTATTTATCGAGAGGGCTACCTGACACTGATTAATCATTCTTGTTAAATGCCAGTTCGGTGTGTGTGATAAAATACGGACATGTAGATCATATTCTAAAGAAGCGATTTCATCTGACGTCAAATCGCAAGGTTTATCCGCTTTGTCTTGGGCGTGTTGCAAGTAACCATCGAGTTCTTTGCTGCTAATGAGTGGAGCGCTTTCACGTAATGCTAATGGCTCTAGCGAGCAGCGAATTGCAAAATAATGTTCAATATCTCTTGCCGTCAATGGTCCGATAACCCAATGAGATTTTATATTTTTCTGAACTAATCCTCTGTCTTGAAATCTCGACAATAATTCACGAATTACGGTGCGAGAAACTCCAAAGTAATCTGCAGCAGATTGCTCACGGACCCTGTACACTCCAAACGGTAACGCACTTTCCAAAGAAGTCTCAAATTCGGCTGAAATCCGATCAGCAGATATTTTGGTCTTAGCCAAACCCATGGTGGGTTTAACCCCAAGCATTTCTGATGTTATGGCTTTTCGTATAGGCTCTACACCACCTCTAACGATGTACCCCCTGCCCTCAAATCTCTCCACGAGATTGGCATTATGTAATTCTAATATAGCCTTTCGAACTGGTGTTCTGCTTGTTCCAAAAAGTCGAGCGATTGGATCCTCAGTGATCACACATCCTGGCGGTAATGTGCCGAGTCGAATCGCCTGTTCGAGGTATTGAAAAATGATTGAGTATCCAGGAGCGTTTTGATGCTGATTGATTACAGATGTGTCTATTAGTTCTGACATAATGACAAAGTACTCTTTTACTGAACGTACGGTCAAACGCACATTGTTCTCAAAATACATCTTTTTTTTCTATTAATCTAACCTAAAAATCGAATTTTTTCGTTTTCTAACCGAATTTTTCTTTACACAATCATTATGTTTGACTTTTGTGTTCAAAGTGCAATTATTTGAATTATCAATACTGGCGTGGGAGACTCAGTTCATGATGCAAATTGAACAGCTTTCAAAAAGCTACGGTTCAAGTACTGCGCTAAGTGATATCTCAATAGAGGTGAGAGACGACGAGTACGTAACTCTGTTGGGCCCATCTGGCTCGGGCAAATCAACATTACTGCGAATAATTGCTGGCCTTGAAAAACCTGACAGCGGGCGAGTGTTATTGAATGGGACAGATATAACATCGCAACCAGCGCATCTTCGGGGATTAGGAATAGTTCAGCAATCATATGCCTTGTTCCCTCACCTATCTGTGTATGACAACATTGCATTCGGACTACGTTTTCGTAAAAATTCTCCTGTAACCGATGAAAATTTGGTAAAAAATGCTGTCACTGAAATAATGAACCTCGTTGGATTAGGAGGTTTGGAAAACAGAAGTGTAGGCGCAATTTCCGGAGGGCAAAAACAGCGTGTTTCGTTAGCAAGAACTTTGGTTACCGAGCCGAAGATATGTTTACTTGATGAACCGTTGGGAGCGCTTGATGCAAACCTAAGATCAAGCATGACGACCGAACTACGTCGCATTCGAGACTCTTTAGGTGTGGCATTCTTGCATGTTACGGGCAATGAAACAGAAGCTCTTAGTATGGGTGACAGAACAATCGTTCTTGACGCTGGACATGCGATTTCTTTTGCTAAACCAGATACATTATTTGACTTTCCTGACACTGTTCGTGCAGCAAAAATTCTGAACGCCTACAACATCTTTCATGGCACAGCTTCAGATAAATCATTCCAATTCGGCGATTTAAAGCTGCCACTCCCTTTCGAGACACCGAATATTAGTTTTTACGCGGTGAGATATGATGAATTTAATATCGTTTCATCCTCCTCCCCCGATGCGCTAATGCATGTGAATTATTTGACTCAAGAATTTACCGGCAGTAGCGTCACTTACTTTGTGGAAGCAAATCAACAGATCATAGAAGTTGTAAGTCATATAAGCACCTCTGATCCAATACAGTACACTCTGGGTGAAAAGTTAGGTCTGCGTTGGTCCTCCAATCGAGTTTTACTCTACGATGCAAACGGTGCTCTTATCAATCAAGGCAAGCAGAACAATGAAAAATAATTCTTCATATCTTTTGGTCGCTCCAGGAGTGATTTGGATGGCATTATTCTTAGTATTGCCGCTCGCAATGATGGTTTATGTGAGTTTTTGGACGCAAACAACTTTTGCAATTAGCTCGGATTTAACCCTCAAAAGTTGGAAAACATTCTTTGCTTCGGATACTTATTTTGGCGCACTTACGCGTACTTTGAAAATATGGTTGATTGTACTGGCCGTCACGTTTGCGCTGGGATATCCAGCTGCATTATTCATTGGTCGATATGTTAAAGACAAAACGACCCAAACAATTTTACTTGTTGCCTGTGTTATACCTTTTTGGACGTCATTTCTTATTCGTGTTTTGGCGTGGAGGCCAATGCTTGGAAAAGAAGGTGCAATCAACATAGTTTTGCAAAAATTTGGGCTGATTGAACAGCCAATTGAAGTTCTTTTATTCACTGAGTTATCGGTAATCGTTGGGATGGTCCAAATTTATGTAGTTTTTATGGTGGGCCCGATTGCATTCATGTTGGCGCGGATCGATGACAGCCTGATCGAAGCCGCGCGAGACTTAGGTGCATCTAGTTACACAATATTTAGACGGATAATTTTCCCGCTGTCATTACCGGGTGTCGTAGTCGGCGCAATCTTCGTATCTGTTATGGTTTTAGGTGAATTCGCGACAGCAGCAGCTCTATCGGGGCGAAAAGTAAACCTACTCGGAAACATTATTGTCACGCAAGTTGGTTCATTAAAATGGGCCTTCGCAGCCGTCGTTGGCGTAATACTCACGTTAGTTATGGCACTGGTAATTACTGCGCTTCTCAGATTAGTAAATTTGAGGAAAGAGTTATGAATAATAATTCAACCATATACGCCACACTTGCCGTTTACCTATCACTATTTTTAATATTTTTGTATGGTCCTTTCGTCGTGATGGGTATCCTTAGTTTTCAGCAAGGTCCCGAGGGCGGACCACAATTCCCTATAATCGAATGGTCCACGTTTTGGTATAAGCACATTCTGGGTTATGCTCCTCCAACAAGAATTGCACCTTTGCCAATTGGAGATGCGCTTTTAAGATCTATTACACTGTCGATCGCAACAATGATTGTTTCAACAGTACTGGGCACCCTTACAGCTCAGGCTTTCCGTCGAAATTTTAAAGGCGCTGGCATTATATTTTATCTAGTGGTGCTAGGAATGATGGTTCCTGGAGTGCTGCTGGGGCTAGGGACATCTCTTTTAGCTAATCAATTTGGGATTGATCGAAATTGGTGGAGTACGGCGTTCGTCTTGCATGTGGTTTATACTTTTCCATTTGCCTTTTTAGTCATGCTGGCGATCTTCAATAGATTTGATCCGAAAATAGAGGAAGCCGCATGGGCGTTGGGTGTCGACCCTTTAACGACCTTCAGAAAGATTACTTTTCCAGTGATTTTCCCTGGTGTCCTCTCTGCAATGTTATTCGCATTTACCTTGTCTTACGACGAATTTCCAAGGACACTATTTACTGGTGGCGCTGACGTTACGATGCCACTGGCAATTTATGGAACATTCGCAGTCGAAATTCACCCTAATTTATTTGCGTTTGGTGTTTTAACGACGCTATTTTCTTTTTCGTTGCTAACAGTGTACGGGCTGTTAATGGCAGCGTCACTTCGGCGGTCTCGATCTTCTATATCTGGAATTCAGGAGGATATAGAATGACCAGGTTAAAAAATGAAATAGCAGTCGTTACGGGGGCTGGTTCGGGGATCGGGCGCGCGATCGCAATAAGATTGGCAAAGGAAGGTAGTAAAGTCGTAGTTAACGACTTAAGACCATACAACGCTGAAGAAACTGTAAAATTAATAAAACAGAATGATGGGATCGCTATGGCAGCGATCGGTGACGTGTCAGAGCCAGCAGATGTCGCATCAATTTTTGATAAATGCGAAGATAAATGGGGACCAGCCACTATCTTAGTGAATAACGCTGGTATCGTTTCACAGGCAAAGCTCGAAGTAATGGAATTAGATGACTTCGACAAAATGATTGCGGTCCACCTCCGTGGCTGTTTTCTGTGTTGCCGTAGAGCAATTGCAAATATGTTGCTCGAGCGTAATGGATCGATAATTAATGTTGCATCCCAGCTTGGGCAAATAGGCGGAGTTGAATTATCCCATTATTCTGCAGCCAAAGCGGGAATTATAGGACTAACGAAATCGTTTGCACGAGAAGTAGCGTCGTCTGGAGTTCGCGTGAACGCAGTTGCGCCAGGTCCAATTAACACAGAGCTGGTAAAAGCAATATCTGAAGATTGGCGCATCGCCAAAGCCGCCGAATTACCCCTAGGTCGTTTTGGTGAACCAGATGATGTCGCGGCAACTGTCGCATTTTTGGCGTCGGACGAAGCAAAGATTTATATCGGTCAAACTCTAGGACCAAATTCAGGGGATGTGATGTTATGAAAACGGTTTTAATCACCGGAGCAGGTATTGGAATAGGTCGTGCAACCGCGTTTACCTTTAGTAAAATGGGATGGAGGGTGATAGTAACCGACATCTTAGAAAAAGAAGGTGCAAAAACAACCGAAGAAATTAACGCTTCAAATGGTAATGCCCATTTTTTCAAAATCGATGTTAGTAGTACCGATGAAGCGGAAATGATTGTGAATGAGGTCCATGAAAAATTTGGGCCGCTGGATGCACTAATTTGCAACGCAGGTATTGCGCACAAGGTACCTCTCGAACAACTGAGTGATGAAAAGTGGGACCATACCTTCGATGTTGATCTCAAGGGTATGATACGATTGATACGGCCCGTATCCGCCAAAATGAAAGTTAAAAGAGAGGGCACTATCGTATGTCTATCTTCAATAATGGGCGTTGCATACGGATGGGACCAGCACGTGCACTACTCTGCCGCCAAATCTGGCGTTGTAGGATTAGTTAGAGGCCTCGCCGTCGAGCTTGCAAAGCATGGTATTAGGGTCAACGGCGTAGCACCGGGGTATGTGCGAACAGCACAAGCCTTGTCAGAAGAGCACAGCCTAGGGGCAGAAGGATTAGAACAAGCGGCGGAGTTCATCCCCGCAGGTCGGGTTGGCGAGCCTGAAGATATCGCAGATGTCATCGCATTCCTCGTATCAAATGCATCGAGATACATCACCGGGCAAATAATAACGGTAGACGGGGGATTACTAGTTGGTCGTTACTAATCATAGACCAAAAATACTCAACAAGGAGAAAAATATGCTAAAATATCAAGCGAATAGGCGACAATTTATGGCTGGAAGCGCAGCATTAGCTAGCTCTACCGCACTTATAGGTAGCTCTGCTTTTGCGGGCGGTCATTTAGCATCGCAGGAACTGCGGACTGTTGGACTTTCAGTAACAGTACAAGAACGTATTCTAAACGACTTCATGTCCAAATCTGGAGTTGGGGCAGTATCTGGCAAGGCAGATATTTTCCCGAATACGCAAACAGAACTGCTTTCAGGTTCAAAAGCATATGATGTATGGGAAACGATCGGTGAACGTCTGCCGGCCATGACCATCACAAATACAATTGCTCCGATCGATACAGGGGATCTTTCGAATTGGGGAAATATCAGATCAATCTTCACTGATACAGATCCTCGAATGGCACCACAGGCACAGATCTCTGGTCAAATTTGGGCTGATGATGCCAAAACAAAATTGTGGATGGTTCCAACAGTATTTAACTTCGATAGTATCGGGTACCGTCCTGATTTGGTGAGCGCTGAGGAAGCAAATACTTGGACTTCACTGTTTGATGAAAAATTCAAAGGAAAGACTGGGCTGAATGTCGACCCATTAATTGCATTTGGTCAAGCCGTGCTAGCTATGACGGAATTAGGTCTTTTAGAGAATGAAAATCCCGGCAATCCGTCAATTTCAGAAATTGATGAAGCGGCCAAATTCCTGATCGCTAAAAAGAAAGCGGGACAGTTTAGAGCTTTGTGGGGTGATTTTGGTGAACTTGTGAACCTCCTCGCTTCTGGCGAAATGATTTTGGCGGATGCATGGCAGCCTGCTGTTATGGCCGTTAAAGCTCAGGGGATCCAGTGTTCATATGCTGTACCTAAAGAAGGGTACCGCGCTTGGTCAATAGGTAACTCATTAATCGCTAATTCACCAAATGCGGATGCTGTGAAAGCTTACTGCGACTACTGGCTGAGTGGTCCTCCAGCGATTACAGTTTCTGAACAAGGATATTACTCACCTACTACGAATATAAAAGATGTGATGGATCCCGATAAATATGGCTTCTGGTATGAAGGTAAACCGTGGGTTGGAGCTCCAGACCGCGGCATAAACGAAGGCGATCTTCGTGACGGGGGTAGCCTAGAAGAACGTGCTTCAAAGGTTAAGTACTGGCATCAATGGCCAGACGAATACGACCACTTGATGTCAAAGTGGGACGAGTTCTTGTCGGCTTAATACAATGAATGGGAAAGCCAGCATTGCTGGCTTTCCGATAAAGCTGAAACAAATTTTGAAAATGGCTGTGGGAAGCTTGCTGCAAAGCCACATCTGCATCACGGAACGATTATGTCTACAATTGACCTAGAACTCGTCAAATTACAAAAAATTTATCCCGGTGGCACACTTGCCGTTGATAGTTTTGATCTCCAGGTCGAAAAAGGAGAATTTATTTCCTTTGTTGGACCGTCAGGTTGCGGCAAAACTACTACTTTACGCATGATTGCCGGGCTGGAAGGTATTACGTCTGGAAACTTATTCATAAAAGGGCGGAATTACACAAATGTTATTGCAGAAGAACGCCCTACGGCTACGATTTTTCAAAACTACGCGATATTTCCTCACTTAAGTGTTTATCAAAACATTAGCTTTGGTCTTGAAGTCAGGGGAGTCAGAGACGCAGAAATCAAGAAACGCGTAGACGACATGATTGAAAAGCTTGAGTTGCAAGATGTAGCGCATGCAAAAGATCAATCCCTATCAGGGGGGCAAAAGCAAAGAGTAGCACTTGCCCGCGGTCTTATTACAGAGCCCAATATCCTACTTTTAGATGAACCTCTCGGGGCGTTAGATGCAAATTTGCGAAAGTCCATTCAAGAAGAGTTGAAGATATTGCAGCGCAACCTCGGGGTAACTTTCATCTTCGTAACACATTCTCAGGAAGAAGCCTTAGCAATGGGCGATAGGGTGGTAGTCATGAACGCCGGCAAGGTTGAACAAATTTCTGCGCCTTTTTCCCTTTACACAAAACCAGAAAGCTTATTCGTTGCCAAGTTTATAGGAAACAACAAACTCCTAAGTGGAAAAATCACATCTATGCAAAAAAATATCGCGACAATTTCAACTAAATTTGGTCAATTTAGGAGCGATATCAAATTAATTAAAAATACTCCATCGATACAAGAAGAAGTAAATTTAGTCATACCAGCTGAATATATTCAGATCCAGTTGCATAGTGACGACAGTGATCAAACTGATTCAGTTTCTGCAACAATTGTTGACGCATACAACATCGCTCAATTTAAGCGGGTTAAAATGCGTTTAAAGGAGGATTTTGAGCTATCCGTAGACATACACCGCAAACAATTCGACGAGGATAATTTCAAGGCCGGTTGTCAGATTACTCTGACATGGCCGATCAGCAGAACTACAATTGTCGGAATTGATTGAGTGAGTAGCAGATGAGTTGGTGTAATTATTGTTATGAATAACGTCGCAAACTATATCGGTCATTGTGCTTGTGATATTGCAGAAGCATTGGATGAAGGTTCACTAGATCCTGTAGAGATCACGACGTTCCTGTTAGATAAGATAGCAACTCAGAAGTCGCCAATTTTCATTGAAACATTTGCGGAAAGAGCGTTGCATGAAGCACATAGCGCTCGTAAACGTGCAAAAAGTGGCGCTAGACTGTCCAAATTCGATGGTATCCCTATCGCATGGAAGGACTTAATCGACATTAAAGACCGTCCCACTACTGCTGCATCAAAAATTTATGAAGAAGCATCACCGGCAAAATATGACGCTGATGTTGTAACATTTGCTACGAATGCTGGTTTGATAAATCTGGGTAAACTCAACCTCTCAGAATTTGCATACTCAGGCCTGGGTCTTAATCCACATTTTGGTACACCTGTGAACACAGAATTTAAGGGGTCAGCAAGGGTGCCAGGGGGGTCGTCTTCTGGCTCAGGTGTTGCAGTTGCAATGGGTTTGTCACCAATAACCATAGGCACAGACACAGGTGGATCAGTTCGAATACCTGCTGCATTTAATGGAGTTGTTGGATACAAATCGTCTGAAGGACGTTTTAGTACGAATGGACTATTCTCACTCTCAAGAACATTGGATACCATTGGGGTCTTGGCGTTATCTGTGCAAGACTGCATTGAAATAGATAAAATATTCACAACAAGAAATAATCAAGACTTTTACAAACCTAGCCCGAGCGCGCTTACGATATTTATCCCAGAGAATATTGTTTTTGATGAAATAGAGACATCAGTCCAAACTGCGTTTGACGACTCGATCGTAAAATTAAAACATGCTGGAATAGAAATCGTAAAAGGTGAATTGCCCGAACTAACAGAAGCTTATGAATTATCACAACGTATTGGAACTATAACGGCTGCGGAAGCATATTTTGAACATCAGGAAATAGTTGACGGACCTGATAGATCGCGTATCGATCATCGCGTTGCGCAAAGAATAGATCTTGGCCGCGCCATGACTGCACGAAGTTATATTGAATTATACCGTGCGAGACTCAGAGCTATCGATGGAATTTCTAAAAAATTAGGAAATACTTTAGTTGCATTCCCCACATGTCCGTTGACTCCCCCAACGATAGCAAAGGTTGAAGAAAGTGATGAAATTTTCCACTCGGTTAACTTAAAAGTACTGCGCAACACCGCGATTGGAAATTTTCTGAATATGCCCGGTGTGGCTCTGCCTAATGGCGAAAATGGCATAGGCTTACCTACAAGCTTTTTACTGTCTGCAATTGCAGGAAACGATGACCATTTGTTGGCGGCTGCTAGCGTAATTGAACCAATAATCTGTGATAAAAATAACGACAAAAAAGCGCTTTCGAGCGCATCGAAACAACCAACAATAGGAGAATAAGATGATACGTGTAGGTGTTGATGTTGGAGGAACGTTTACTGATATTGTTTTGGATAAGGGAAATGACTCCAACGACCAAGATCATCAAGTCGTTGTGACAAAAGTTCCATCAACCCCGCACGACCAATCTGAGGGGGTTACTAACGGCGTACTTCAGGTATGCAAAATAGCAGGTATTAAGCCACAAGATATCGACGTTTTATTTCACGGCACCACCGTAGCGACCAATATGGTAATCGAACGCAAAGGTGCAGAGGTGGGCATGCTTACTACACGTGGCTTTAGAGACATTATGCATATGGCTAGACACAAAAGGCCTCATAATTTCTCTCTGCAATTTGATGTACCGTGGCAATCAAAACCTCTCGTTAAGCGTCGAAACCGTATCCCAATAACTGAGCGACTAATGCCACCGACTGGCGACGTCGAAGTACCTTTGAGTGAAGCAGAAGTATATGAGGCGGCTGAGCTTTTCAAGAAACGAGGAATAGACTCTATCATCGTCGCTTTCTTATTCTCTTTTCTAAATGATTCACACGAAAAGAGAGCAGTCGAAATTTTGCGCGAAGTGTTACCATCGGCGTACATATGCGCGTCATCGGATGTAGTTAATGTAATCAGAGAATATGAACGCTTTTCGTCCACAGCGATGAACGCTTATATTGGACCAAAAACTGCTCACTATCTTAATAGTTTAGAAGCTAGATTAAATGATAACGATATCAGGTGCCCAGTAAGGATTATGCAATCTAATGGAGGAATCTCGACCGTCTCCCAATCTGCAAAACTTCCAATTGGATTGCTCTTATCTGGTCCAGCGGGAGGAGTGATTGGTGCAAAGTGGACCGGCGAACACTGTGATACCGGTAATGTCATTACGATTGATATCGGAGGTACATCAGCAGATATTTCGGTGATTGAGAATGGTAACTTGCGAGTAAAAAATCCGCGCGATACGGAAGTGGCTGGTTTACCAGTCCTTGCGCCGATGATTGATATCGACGCTATTGGTGCTGGTGGAGGTTCTATTGCTTACATCGATGAGGGCGGGGCCTTCCGCGTGGGACCTCGTTCAGCCGGGGCAGTCCCTGGTCCAGCGTGCTACGGTAGAGGTGGCACAGAACCTACAGTGACTGACGCACAAGTTGTGTTAGGTCGCCTCGACCCCGAGCGGTTTCTAGGCGGAGATTTAAATATCGATAAATCCCTAGCTGAAAAAGCAATTAAGCAGCATATAGCTGATCCCTTAGGTATGACGGTAACTCAAGCAGCATTGGGTATTCTCAAAATAATAAACAATAACATGGCGCTAGCTATAAACGCGAATTCAGTTGCCAAAGGAATAGATCCTCGAGGTTTCAACTTAATGGGCTTTGGAGGCGCCGGACCTCTTCATGCTGTCGCATTAGGTGAAATGATACAGGCAAAAGCAGTAATTTCACCTTTGCAACCAGGTATCACCGCTGCGATGGGACTATTGGTCACTGATCTAAAATATGAATTCACACGCTCGGTTTTACAAAATATCGACACAGCGGACGATGCTGCGCTCGATAATATTAATGCAATCGTTGAGGAGCTTGTCGCAGAAGCGAACACACAATTTGATAATGATAATATCCCAGAAAGTGCGAGGCGCTTTCAGAAGATAATGGAATGTCGCTATGTTGGTCAAGGTTTCGAATTAAGAGCTGAAATGCCTGCGGACGAACCTATCACTCAAAACAATAAAAATCAGATTATCGACAGCTTCTACAATGTACACAAATCTACCTATGGCCACGCTTTTCGTGATCAAGTAACCGAAGGCGTCACAGTCCGTATAATTGCAGAGGCATCGATCGATACCTTAAACATCACGCCCTTATCTGACGGTAACCGGAACAATCCTAGCGAGGCAATAATATATACCAAAGATACGATCTTTGATGATGGTGAAGGAATAGCGACGCCGAGATATGATAGAGACAAGTTGCTAGCTGGAGACCAAATAAACGGGCCTGCAATTATCACTCAACACAATTCTACAACAATTGTACCACCCGAGTTCAGCGCAACAGTACTAAAATTCGGTGATGTGCGAGTAACACGGAAATAAGGAAGATTGACATGACAAAAGAATTAGACCCAATCACTCTACAGGTTGTCGGTGGCGCCTTACATTCAATCGCAGAACAAATGGGAAATGTGCTCTACAGAATGAGCTATTCTTCCATTATTCGTGAAAGTCAGGACCTTGGAGCAGGCCTTTTTGATGCCAATTGCAACACACTGTGTGAAAGTGACTCGACCCCGATGCATATTGGATCTTTGCCCGGATATTTGAGAGGCATTCTGGAGACTATACCACTCGAAGATTGGAATCCTGGTGATCTCGTTCTCCATAATCATCCATATAAGGGATGTTCACACACTCCAGATATAGCTGTGGTTATGCCTGTATTTTCAGACGGTGAGCTAGTCGGGTTTTCGGCAAATACTGCTCACCATGTGGATATCGGCGCCGCGACACCGGGACTCATTATAGATGTACCTGATATGTGGGCAGAAGGAATGATTTTAGATGCCGTTAAACTTTATGACAAAGGTACTCGCAATGAGAGTATGTGGAAATATATCCGCGATAATACCCGAGTGCCGGGATTAGTAATGGGCGATCTTGAAGCCCAGATAGCTTCTGCAGAGCTTGGTGTAACTAGGTTTGAAGAGTTGTTAAAAAAGTATGGAAAAGCCACAGTCATACAGGCAACACAGCAACTGATGGATTACACAGAACGACGAATGCGCGCGGAAATAGCAAAAATACCGGATGGTGAATACTTTGCTGAAGGATTTTTGGATGATGATGGAAGAAATAGAGACATCACTCTTCCAATCAAAGTCTGCGTGAGGGTAAAAGGAGACAGTGTAGAAGTAGACCTAACCGGTTCTTCTCCCCAGGTCCCAACAGCATTCAATGTCCCGTTCGAGGGCTCAACAAAAGTTGCAGCATTTTTCGTGTTTAGAGCTATGCTCTTGGATACCTACACCGCAGAAGATGACATACCCGCTAATGAAGGTTCGTTCAGACCAATCAGCGTGATAGCACCGAAGGGTTGTATCTTTAACCCGATTGCTCCAGCAGCTGCTGAAGCTCGATTCTGCCAAATCCAGCGCATGTCAGATCTGGTGATAAAAGCGCTTGCGCCGGTATTACCGGACAAGGTTACTGCCGGAAATGCTGCAACATTATCATTTGCAGCGTATTCAGGCGTTCGACCTAATGGTGAATATTGGGTTTTCCTTGAGGTCAACGAAGCCGCAATGGGAGGAAGACCAGCATCAGATGGACCAGACACAGTAGAAGAACTAATGCGCAACACGCGTAACAACCCTCTTGAAGATCTGGGTATGCATTTGCCGCTGATATGTGATCGATATGAAGTCAGAGATGATGTGGCACCGGGGGCTGGAAAATTTAGGGGCGGCTCCGGGGTGGTTAAATCGCAACGTTATTTAACCCCTGGTTTCATGACGCATGAATCAGACAGACATGAGGATGCGCCGTGGGGAATATTCGGTGGCAAAGAAGGCGCTGTTGGGAAGATGGAAATACATAATATACATACCGGAGAGACCCGCAATGAATATTCAAAGTTCTCAGGTATGCGCACAGAAGTAGGTGATGTTGTAAGCTATTTCTCACCTTCTGGTGGCGGGTATGGTGATCCACTGGAAAGAGATCCTAATAAAGTGCTTGATGATGTATTAGACGGATTCATCACACCTGACCACGCGCGCGATGATTATGGTGTATTGTTATCAGAGGTGGATGATGGTTATGGTTGGGCCCTTGATCTTAAAGGCACAGAACAACTGCGAAACACTTTGCGTGCATAATATGTGTCAATACCTATGCAAAATTAAGCGACAAAACTAAGGGAGAATGTATGGATAATGCTGAATTAGAAAAAGTGCTACAAGACGCATTTGATGCCAGCTCAAAAATTTACGCTGAACGTGGCTTTCAGAGACGTATCGGATTTGGTAAAAAGCCGGCATTGATTTCAGTTGACTTGGCGAATGCGTGGACGAGGCCGGGAAACCCTTTTACTTGTGAAGGGATTGATGACCGAGTAATACCATCAATGCAAAAATTGTTAGCAGCATGCCGTGCCAACGGCCATCCGGTTGTGCATGTCACGACTGCATATCAAATCACGGATATCAACGATCCGAACTCTGACATGGGCCTCTGGCATCACAAAATTCCCGTTGAAGCTGTAAACATTGAAGATAAAGCACTCTGGGCAATCGATAGCAGAATAGAGCCGGTAGAGGGAGAGTGGGTAATGTTAAAAAAACGCGCTTCGAGCTTCTCCGGAACCCCATTGGCAGGATATCTCAGATCAATCGGTGTTGACACGATTTTGGTGACAGGAGTCACCGCTACAGCTTGTGTGCGTACGACAATTTGTGATGGCTTAGCCGAGGGTTTTAGGACGATTGCTGTAAAAGAAGCAATCGGAGACAGGGTACCTGGAGCGGTAGCTTGGAACTTGTACGATATTGACGCCAAATTTGCAGATGTAGAAACAACCGATACATGCGTAGATTATTTAAACACTATTAAATTTCGAAATGAACCAGATTAGACATATTCATTATTCTTTGATGCCATATGTTAGCTTTAGATACGCTTAGACTCATGTAGTTTTGCAATCTAAGTTACGCAAATGCTTTCGAAAAAATCAGTATTAAAATAATGATCAGATTCATATCACGCCAATCTTCGCGTGCGCGCGCGCGGGTGAACTGGTTCCAAATAACGTGTTCTTCCTCACTTCTGAGGCTTATTCCATCGGGTAAAGGAACATCGTCTATTGCCCCGGCAAAGCCGGATAACGCCGCGGACGTCGAATTTTTGTCTGTACGATTTTTCACTGGGTTTTTTCCGTAAACGCTAAAAAAGTCGACTGGGGGCGCCGGTTTGTGTACTTTCGATATTTGTGATTGACCCACCCCCTATCTCTTGCAAGGGTCGGCAGGTATGAAACGATTGCTACTTACATCTATTTTATTGCTTCCAACCGCGCTCTTGTCTGACACCAATCTGCAGCAAAAGTTCACGATAAGTTGCGCATCTGATCGATACCTCATCGTCATCAATCCGATTAATCAAACTTGGGAAGCTAAAAACCAATTTTGGCGAACAAATTTCTTTGCCAGAGCGCAGATGCATTTTGGGGCGCAAGAATTACTGCGTCGTTCGCTCAAACAAAAGCCTGCGAACTAGCGTTTGATCACACTAATCGTTTCAATCTATGGACGAAACGCCTTGAAAGCAATCTTGGATCAGCAGAGTGCATTCTTACTAATTAATCGATGGATGCCTTGGATCGACAGGCCAACCATCGCTTCCAATCGTGCTGTCGTAACCCAGTGCCTCTTGGCTTTGAATGTCGCCACTGTGGCACGTCCAGCAGACAGACTGCAGATTATCTAAATCAAAGAACAACTCTAGGTCACCTTTATGCGGTTTAAGGTGGTGTACGACCGCGCTGCGTGGGTGATCCCTACCCGCTTGCAAATGCGCACCACAGCCGCTGTGTTGGCATCGGTACGCGTCGCGTGTCAGTGCCTGTCGCCTTAAAGTCTTCCAATGTTTGGTGCTGTAAAGCGTGCGGTATGTCTGTGCTTCTACACTGCGAAAATCACGCTTCAAATGTATACCTATGTATTCGTTGACTTAAGGAAATTAACCTTCATTTTAACGGTCATGTCACAGAAAATCTGCTATTCCTGCGAAGCCGTTTGTAACTCCATCAGCGAGGAGTGCCCGAGCTGTGGAACACGTTTAGCTGCCGAAGTTACTAGTGACTTTAACCCACTACCGTTTATCGCAGCAGTTTGCGCGTCGTTCCTGATGATTGGTGTAATGGTCGGGGCTGCG
>Ga0181567_10000529_pt1 | contig 28814 bp, 26 predicted proteins | sample 101ome_14_FD_133761 | JGI IMG/M metagenome (GOLD analysis project Ga0181567, IMG submission 133761) | Coastal salt marsh microbial communities from the Groves Creek Marsh, Skidaway Island, Georgia - 101403AT metaG (megahit assembly) | ecosystem: Environmental > Aquatic > Marine > Intertidal...
CCCGTCGGCGCTACGGTACCGGCTCGAGTGCAGCACGGTCTGGTCCGAACGGCAGCCAACATCCACGACCAGTGGATCGATACGCAGGTGGACCGTTTGTTCTCCGATGCCACAGGTTGCTCTGTGACCGTCCTGAACGATGCCGACGCCGCCGGCTTGGCATCCATGCGCTTCGGCGCCGGCTCGGGACTCGACGGCATCGTGTTTTTCATTACGGTCGGGACAGGCATAGGGTCTGCCATGTTCTACGACCAGAAGCTGATCCCAAACACCGAGCTGGGACATCTGCGACTCAAGGGTGGCTCCGCTGAGGACTACGCGTCCAACCGGGTCAGGAGGGAAAAAGACCTGTCCTGGAAAAAATGGGCGCGTCGATTCCAGAAGTATCTGGACCGTATCGAATTCCTTTTCGCGCCCGATGCCATCATCATCGGTGGCGGCATCTCTCGTCCCATGAAAGTTGCGAAGTACTGGGATTACCTGTCGACGCAGGCAGCGTTGATACCCGCTGAGCTGGAAAACGAAGCCGGCATTATCGGAGCTGCAGCCGCTGCTGCCCGCTGACGAGACGGACGACCTGTACCGCTTAAACGGGAAGCGGCAGCGTCAGCGCATGACCGTCACACGATCAGGCACGACAAGGGCACCCGTCCATTGACGTTGCAGCGCATTGGCCAATCGCACCGCATCGTCCCGCTGCTCAAAGTCACCGACGCGGATACGATAGAACGGGGGACGATAGAACGAGTAGACAGTCACGATATCCGAGAGTCCCAACCGGTTGCGTTGTCCATCGGAAAGATAGCTGAGCCATCGCTCCACGGCGTCCTCCACCACGGCGGCCTCTTCCCGAACAGAAGAGGAAAAAACCTGCACGCGGAAGCCATCCAGTTCAATCTGACTTCCGTCGTCTGCCGTGCTGTTCATCAACGCCTGGGGCACGTCATGCACAAGGGCGTCCCGTACGGGAGGCAATACGTCCGGGTATTGGCCCACATCCATCCGCTCCACGTCAGCCCAGGAAACCGGTTGAGTCGCCGCTGGGGTATCCGGCGGCGCATCCGCCACGGGAGCAGTAGCAGAGCAGGCCGACAGGCCAACGGCCAGAACGAGTAGAGGTATCGTTGCGCGAAAACTAGGCAAGTTCGGTACCCGGAATTCAGTAATCGGACGCACTCTTTGCGCCCTTCAAAATGGCTACAGATGCGCTGGCTCCAATGCGGGTAGCGCCATGCGCTATCATTGTTTCCGCGTCCTCTTTCGTCCGAACACCACCAGAAGCCTTGACTCCCATGTCGGGTCCGACGGCACGCCGCATCAAAGCAATATCCGATGCGGTTGCCCCGCCCTTGGCGAATCCTGTCGATGTCTTGACGAAGTCGGCTCCTGCATTGCGAGACAGCACGGAGGCGATGACTTTCTCCTCATCCGTCAAAAGAGCGGTCTCCAGAATGACCTTTACTATAACGGCGGTCCCAAAGCGACTACGGTGCCTGCCTGCTTGCCGAGCGGCTTCCACCACAGCGCGGATGTCCGCTTCAACCTGATCATACAGACCACTTTTCATGAAGCCGACATTCATGACCATGTCCACCTCCGTGGCGCCGTCGCGAACGGCACAATCCGCCTCGGCGGCCTTGATCTCGGTCGTGGAGGCGCCGAACGGGAAACCCACTACCGTACACACCGCCACGGGGGATCCAGCCAGGAGATCCGCAGCCAAACGCACATTGCAAGGGTTTACACACACTGATGCAAAACAGTAGGTTCGGGCCTCTTCGCACAGAGCGCGGACCTGTTCCTGGGTGGTATCCGGTTTGAGGGCTGTATGGTCGATCATGCGAGCGAGCGGTGGCGCCAGATCGCAGGCCGAGAACGAGTACCACTCCGGCTGATCGGCCCTCACCCCGAAGCGACTGGCCCCGGCATTAACAAAGGAATGCAAGGCGCCTTGATGTTCTTCTGCCGGGGAATGATGCCCCTCGACCGGTGCGCGAGCGGAGACGGGCGCGCCCATCATGGAGCCCGCGGCCTTTTCAAAGCGCTTGCGTAAGCGCTCTACGATCTGTTGCTGTTCCTGCTCATTCATGACGGCATGATACGCACGAGTACTGATCTGATTCCGAGAGGACGGACAATTTCCGGAAAAGCCTCTGGCAGCCTTAGCCCAGGAACACTAATCGGATTACTTACGAAAGGCGGGGTGCGTTTTTGGGCACTGCAACGTGCAGGCTGCCGGGATTGATGTCAACCTGGATGTCGCGGGCCTCCGCTGAGAGGATCTCACCGTCGGCATGGATTGGAAGCCCATCGTCCGTTTCAATGTGCAGGCTCCTTGCCCGCTGATACCGGACTTCCTTCATTTTAATATGCCTTCCGGATCGGACGCGTGGCAAAAGCATCATGCATCGTAAGGCGGAGATACCCTCCACGATGCAAGGATCCAGATATCCGTCCGCAATCAGAGCTCCGGGATTGACCGTATACCCGCCTCCTGAATCGGACGCGTTCCCGACCGTAACGAACATCAGCCGGCCGCGATAGAGTATCGCACCCTGATTGGTCCCATCGCGAACCACGGCATGCCCGGATTCCCAGGTACGCAGCGCATGAAGAATAGCCAAGGTGTACCCAAGATCGAACGGATATCCCTTGTATTTGGGGGCGATGACGGCGGAGTGGGCATCAAATCCGATTCCCAGGGCATTGACGAAAAACCCATCGTGCAGCGAACCCGCTTCCTGCCATGTCAAGCGACCCGTATCGACCGCCTCGGTTCGAGCGTCAACTAGCGAATCCAGGGCCGCAGGCCACGAAGACGGCATATGGAGAGCCCGGGCAAAATCATTTCCCGAGCCCATACCCAATACGCCCATGGGAACCGTCGATCCACTCGATACAAGACCCTCGGCAACCTCATGAACGGTACCGTCTCCGCCGCATGCCAAAACCAGATCGGCGGACGACCCAGTCTCAGCGGCAATATCCCTGGCGTGCCCGGGCCGCTCCGTCGCCCGGAAGACAACCCTGGGAAAGGCCGCCTCAACGGCGTGGGCAAGGGATGCCAGCACACGCCCATTCCGACCGCTTCGGGCAGACGGGTTGGCTATGACGACGACGGTATTGAATGATCCCATGAAACAATCTACAACCCGGTGGCTCAGCAGTCGACCGTGCTCGTGTTCCCTATCTTGCACCCGAGGGTAGAAGCTCCCCCATACCCCACCCACTCCTGCCACACGCGATGAGCCAGTCCGCCATGCGCCGACGAACACTGCCAGCTTTGTCCATTCTGGTCTGCTCCCTGCTTTGCGGATGCGCATCGGAGCCTCGCAAACCGGCCGAGACGCCTTTCATGACCCTGACGGATGGCCTGGAAAGGACCGTCAGCCTGCAGAATCCGCCTCAGCGCGTGGTTTCCATCGCACCGGGCGCTACGCATATTATGCGGGCAGCGGGAGGCCTCTCTTCGCTGGTGGCGATCACCTCGGCTGATTACCGGGAGCAGGATCTGGCCGGGCTGCCCAGGATTTCGGCACTGCCACTCGATCTGGAAGCCATCGTTGCCCTGGATCCCGACCTTGTGCTGGCCTCGGATCAAGTGAACGACCCGTCACATGCCGATCTTTTCGATGCCCTGGATATTCCAATCGTGTACCTCGGATCGGCCTCTTGGGAGGCCGTACTTGCGTCCATCCGGATCACAGGTGACATGATGGGGACAAGCGAGCAGGCGACATCCATGGTGGAGTCGCTCGCGAAGAAACGGGATGAACTGATAGCGAAGACTGCCGCCCTCGGGGTGCGTCCGACGGCTGTTTTCCTGATCTCTCCCATCCAATCCTATTCCTTCGGAGCAGGCAGCTACGTCCTGGATCTGATGCGGTGGGCAGGGCTGGATCCCATCACATCGAGCTTTGACACCCCTGCCCCGGTGCTGGATGACGAATGGGTACTCATGCGTAATCCCGATGTCATCATCGGCTCATTCGGCGAGGATGATGCAAAGGATGCCCTACTGAACCACCATCCGACGTGGCAATCCCTGGACGCCATTCGCAACGATCGGATTTTTTCCATCCCTGCAGCTGACATCCTGACCCCGGGACCGAGGAACCTGCAGGCTGCCTCGCAGATGGCTCGATCAGTTCACCCTCATCTTTTCGAAGTTGTTGCGCCACGCACCGGAAATGAAAGCCTCACGACCAAGTGATCTGGAGCCGCCATCATACCATCCTGTTGGCCATGATCCTTGGCGTCGTTCCGGTACTGGGGATCGGCATGGCATTCGGTGCCGTCAGTCTTCCCCTCGGGTTTACCATGCGAACGGTTCTCGAAGCCCTAACGGGCGCTGCCCCTTCTGGCGGAGACCGTATGGCTGATATCATCCTTCAGATTCGCTTGCCCCGGACGCTGGCGGCATTCGTAGTGGGCTCCGGCCTCTCGATGACCGGGGTTGCGATGCAGGCTCTGGTACGCAACCCCTTGGCAGATCCCTACGTGCTCGGGATTTCAGGAGGGGCATCAGCAGGAGCATCCCTGTTCTACATGGGGTTGATACCCGGATTCCTTGCTGGCCGGCTGGATATGTCCCTGGCAGCTTTCCTGGGTGCCCTGCTGGTCATCAGCCTGGTATATATGATTGCCCGAAGCGATGGTCGCCTGTCTGTATCCCGATTGTTGCTGGCAGGCGTGGCACTGGCTGCCTTCATGTCGGCGGTCTCGGCATTCGTAACGTTTGCGTCCGAAGATGCCAACAAGACGCGGGCTGTACTCTTCTGGTTGATGGGCTCATTCTCGGGAATCACATGGTCGGACTTGCCTGTAGCCTCGACGGTCACACTTCTGGGCGGAGGAATCCTCCTCGGCTTTTCCAGATCGCTGGATGCCCTGCTTTCGGGAGAAGATCAGGCACGGTCTCTGGGTGTGAGCGTGGAACAGATGAAGAAGACCCTGATCGTCGTCTCCGCTCTTGTCACCGGGGTGTTGGTCTCCATAGCGGGTGCCATCGGATTCGTAGGACTCATCATTCCACATTCCGTACGAGGCTTGGTAGGCATTCGTCACCACTGGGTGGTGCCGGGTTCCTTTTTACTGGGAGGCACATTCATGGTGCTGGCTGACACCCTGTCGCAGATCCTGCTACCTGGACAGCAGCTTCCTGTGGGGATTGTCACGGCACTCTGCGGTGTTCCCTTCTTTCTGGTCCTGTTGCGTCGAACTGATTACCAATTCAAATAAGACGCACAACCCACAAGCGCTTGGGGTGTAACACCACGGACCATACGCCTGACCCAAAGGCCCCCAACGCCCTGCCATAGTGTATTCAGACTTCCAATGACCCCGAAGCAGCATCCATGCCCCGGAAATCCAGCGCGATGACCCTCAACGATATCCGTCGCCCCGTTGAAGTTGAACTGGAGGCATTCCGGCAATACTTCCGCTCGGCGATGAAAAACAGGGTCTACCTGTTGGACAAAGTGGTGCAATACCTGCTCAGGAAGAAGGGCAAACAGCTGCGTCCGGTGCTGGTCCTGCTTACGGCCCGCGCCTGCGGAGGGATTACAGAATCGACCCATCGTGCGGCGGCACTGGTGGAGCTCCTGCATACGGCTACACTGGTTCATGACGATGTCGTGGACGAGGCCGACCAGCGACGGGGCGCTTTTTCAATCAATGCCCTTTGGAAAAACAAGGTGGCCGTGCTGCTGGGAGACTTCCTTCTCAGCCGTGGCCTGCTACTTGCTCTCGACCACAAGGAATACGCCTTGCTTCACATCGTCTCGGATGCTGTCCGACGGATGAGTGAGGGTGAACTGCTTCAGATAGAGAAAGCGCGGAAACTGGATATCGACGAGGAGACGTATTTCACCATCATATCCGACAAGACGGCCTCCTTGATTGCCGCCTGTACTGCCTGTGGCGCGCAAAGCGCAGGGGCAAACGAGGAGATGCTAACGGCCATGCGCTCGTTCGGTGAAGAATTGGGTATGGCCTTTCAGATTCGGGATGACCTGTTCGACTTCGGTGTAAAGGACGTTGGGAAGCCGCTGGGGATCGACCTGCAGGAGAAAAAGATGACCTTGCCGCTCATCCATGCCCTGAGCCAAGCGGATGAGGGTGAAAAGAAAGAGATCATGCGGGTGGTACGTCGAAAAAGGAAGTCACAGACCGATGTGGAGAAGGTCCGGGCATTCGTTGGCACCCACAGCGGTATAGAGTACGCTACCCGCACCATGATGCAGCATGCCGACAATGCCATGGAAATCGTGCTGTCACTGCCCGAGTCGGATGCCCGCAGCGCCTTGGCTGACCTCGTGCGATTCACGGTTACGCGGGAAAAGTAGCGCCCGGACCCACCCGCCACTGGAACGATCCGCCGAACGATCCTTCGGTATGGACCGTCTATCCGACTTTCTTTCCAGAAAGGAATGCGATGGCCATCTCGTTGAAAACAGCCGGTCGCTCGATGTTGCACACGTGGCCCACCCCATCGATGACCTGCAGGTATGCATTCCGGGAGGGATCAGCCTGTCGGCGCGCCGGGGGAAGAAACATGAAGTCACGGCTTCCCATCAGGTAGAGTGTCCTGCATACAGCATCACGGGCCGACCATTTGCTCAATCGCTGACGCACCTCGGGGACCAGATGCCACCAGCGATGGAACTCGTCGGGAGCTACCTGCCTTGCTTCCCGACGGAAGATGCGCCGTGACTCGGCTGCCTTGGCACCGGGCATGATGATCCAGGCGAACGTTGCGTAGAGCGTACGAAACGGGATGACTAGCCGAAGCGCTTGACCCGCGGTTATCAGGGCCTTGGCGGGGATAGTGAATCCAGCAACGGCACCGGCATATATGACCGATGATACCCGATCGGGCACCATGTCCACGATCTCCCGGATCAGGATGGTACCGAGAGAAACACCCACAAAATGGGCATTTTCAATGCCTTCTGCGTCCAGCACATCCAACACGTCCTGTCCAATGGCACGCAACGTATAGGGTTCGCCATTTCCGTGATACCCGCTGCTTCGCCCATGCCCTCTCAGGTCCAGGAGAAGCAGATTGAAGTGGACCCGGAAGTCGCGCAGCTGTTTGAACCAAACGGCTGAGCTGCCACCGGCGCCATGAATGAATACCACCCAGGCTCTGGCTTCAGGATTCCGAAAGGTTTTGTAGGCCAGCATGAGGGGGGGGAGCAGCGCGTGGAGGTGGGCACCCTCATACGTACAAACCGGCCTCGGGTTGTTTCTTGTTTGAGAAGAGTGCGCGCGAAGTGTACGTTGTTCGAGACACCCGTCTCCACTCGCAGTGGTATCCGCGGTGCTCACCCAAACTACCCCTCCCCGACCGTACATAGCCAACCACCCTGCTGCGAGCATACGATCCGCCATGAGCACCTCCCCTGCACGATTGGAATCCGTCGCCCGCCTTTTTGGGGATGTTTACAGTACACTTCCGAATTCCCTGGCCGATGCCCCAGGGCGCGTGGAGGTTATCGGAAACCACACTGATTACAACGGTGGAAGCGTGGTCGGGGCAGCGCTCGAACGCGGCACGGCGGTTGCCATGGGGTTGCGTGCTGACGGGCGAATCCGGCTGATAAGCGATACACGCCAAGAGGCTGTACCGGTGGAGACAACCATGACGAGCTTCACGTCCGAACGTCTACCCGACTGGTGCGCATATCCACTCGGGGTCATTGACGAGGCTCGGCTGAACGGATGGGTTCCTGAGGGCGCCGGCCTGGATCTGGCCATTCATTCAACCCTCCCCATCGGCGCGGGGCTTGCCAGCAGCGCGGCCCTGGAGCTGGCAGTGGCCGGCGCCCTCGTACCGCTTTTTTTTGAAGCCGGAAATGAACCCGGCACAGAGATGCTGGTGGCAGCTGCCCATCGTGCCGAGAACCGGTTTGTCGGGATGCCGTGTGGTTTGCTGGATCAGACCGTCGTAGGTCATGCCCGAGAGGATCATCTGATTGTCATGGATGCGGCCACCAATCGACATGATGTGGTCCCGATACCCTCTTCCCTGGGATTCGTCCTCTTCCAATCCCACGTCTCCCACGCACTGGTGACCTCACCCTACGAAGAACGTCACCGGGAGTGCAGACAAGCTTTGATGGGCCTGCAGCGATTCATTCCCGGGCTGCGCCATCTGGCATCCGTACACCCTGCCGATCTGGATGCCTATGGATCGGTATTGGAGACCCGTCCCAGGATGAGGGCGCAACACGTGGTGGAGGAACAGGTCCGTGTCCTCGCATTCCAGGAGGCCCTTCGCAACGGGAATCCGGAGACTGCGGGTGCACTCATGTCCGCTTCGCACGAAAGCTCGCGTCTTCTCTTCGACAACTCGACACCTGAACTTGACGTGCTCGTCGCATCGGCATCCCAACAAGAAAATGTCCTTGGGGCCCGTCTATCGGGTGGCGGTTGGGGTGGCACGGTTGTCGCCTTGGTAAGAGACACCTTTTCTGATCATCAGGCCGAGAGCATATGCGATACCTACGAGGAACTGTTCGAAGTACGTCCGCATTGGTGGAGGTCCAGAGCCTGTCGGGGGCTTGTCCAGGAGCGCCTCTAGCCATGATGCTGCCTGAACAACGTCCTTGATGCACTCCGAACCCATCCGCCGTGGCCATGGCCCCTGACATGTCAGATCCATCCGGATCGCACCCGACTGCCGAACCGACCCGGAACCGCTGGATGAGAACCTTACTCGAGTGGGGTGCCATCCTGCTCTTTCTGGCCTTCATTCGCTTCACCGACCAAGGAACGGTCGTCCTCGGCTGGATGCAACAGGGTATCCTGGCCACAGGACTCTTTCAGGCAGATACGGTCTGGGCCGAGGAAGAGGCCGAAACGGCCAGCTACGACATGGCCCTCCGTTCGCTCGATGGCGAACCCGCGCACATGGAATCATTCCGTGGGCGCACCATCTTCCTGAACCTTTGGGCCACGTGGTGCGCGCCCTGTCTGGCCGAGATGCCCTACATCCAGAAACTGTACGAGGACGTGGGCGACGAGGGTATCGTATTCATCACCATCTCTACGGATGAGGAGGCCGATGTGGTCCGGCAGTACATCGAGGCCAAGGGCTATACCTTCCCTGTATACCGGGTTGATGGCCCGATGCCTGCGCTGTATCGCAGCCCTACGCTCCCGACGACCTGGGTCATATCGCCCGAAGGCAAACTGGCTACCGTGCACGCCGGGATGGCCAACTACAATACCCGGGGCTTCAAACGTTTCTTGCGTTCTCTCGCGAAGATAGAGACGCCCTGAGTGGCTCGGTGTACGACGAGGCTCATTTGCGCAAGTAGGCGTCCGTGCCATCCAGCCAATCCTGCCGCGGCGGGCTGAAAATGTCGACATCAAGCGTCTCTTCCAACGCCTGTGCCTTGTGCCACACGTTGGATGGAATGTGCAGGACCTCTCCTTCGTGAACATCGATGACCTTGCCCTCATCCTCTCCGATCCAGAATCTCAAGGTTCCTTTCAGGATGTAGGTGATCTGCTCATTCATATGCTGGTGTTTGGGCACGATGGCACCTTTCTCGAGGTAGACATGAGCCAGCATGGCTTCGCGGCCTGAGACCAGTTTTCTGCCAATCGTGGGCGATAAGGTCTCCATGGGGATGTCATCCCATGAGATGAGGGTAACATCGGTAGCGGAGGAGTAGTCAGGCATGGGATCTTGGGTTGGATCGAAGGAAGCCGGAATATAGGGTACGTCCTCTGTCGCCTGGAAGGATAGCCGGCCTGAAGACTGCGGTCGATTTGGATGAACCTTGGTCAAATGCGGTTGCGATCGAGCCCCTCGAGGGTGAACTTGCGGTGGTTCCATTGGCGTTTTCACTCCTTCCTCTCTCCGATCAGCGTGATTCTTGGCCATCGCATAGGGCGTGTGCTTCACGGAGTGGGCAGCTACTCGCTGTTCATGGCGAAAGGGCTCGGAGCCTCACGGGAAAGTCTTCGTCATCTGCCGATCATATTCCGGCAGATGGTCCAGTTGGGAGTGAACTCAACGCCCGTGGTCATCATGGCCTCGGTTTTCGCAGGCGTCGTTTTTACGCTGCAAACAGCCTATCAGCTCGAAAATTCCTTTCTCCCACCCGACACGATCGGCGCCGTGGTCGTGCCCACGCTCATTCTGGAAATGGCCGCGCTGACACCCGGGCTCGTTCTGGCATCCCGCATCGGAGCCAGTATCGCAGCGGAGCTCGGTACGATGAAGGTTACGGAACAGGTCGATGCGCTGGAGGCCATGGGGCTCAACTCCATCGCCTACCTTGTCATACCGCGGATACTGGCCGGCATTGTCATGTTTCCATGCATGTACGTTGCCAGTGCCATGATCTCCATTGCCGGAGGGGCCATCGGAGGCGAAGTGATGGGGTACCTCTCCGTGGAATCCTTCATCCTCGGTGCAAAAACCTGGTTCGTCCCGTTCGACGCCTTTTTCGGACTGTCCAAGTCCTTGGTGTTCGGCTTCCTCATAACGTCCATTGCCTGCTGGAAAGGCCTCACAACGAGTGGGGGTGCAGACGGGGTCGGCAAGGCCACAACAGAAGCTGTTGTCATTGCCTGCGTCAATATCCTGATTGCAGACTACATCATGGCTGAAGTCATCTTGTAACGAGGGCGGCCGGCTGCCCACCGGAATCGCAGCGTTCCGTATCATGCGCCCCGCCCCAGGTACTGACTGATTCACGACTCCAACCTGCTTCGTGCCCACCCAAAGCGAAACGCACCCCTCCCCATCCGATGCTTCCCGTGAGGGATCGTCCGGGCTGGGTACGTTCGGCGGTGTGTTCACTCCGTCGATCCTGACCATCCTCGGGGTCATCATGTACTTGCGATTCGGCTGGGTTGTTGGCAATGTTGGTCTGCTCGGGACCCTGACCATTGTAACGCTCTCGACCGGGATCACTTTCCTGACCGGCCTCTCCATTGCGTCCATCGCGACGGACCAGCGGGTGCGCACGGGTGGGGCCTACTACATGATCTCCCGGTCGCTGGGCATCGAGGCCGGCGGGGCCGTCGGCATTCCGCTCTACCTCGCTCAGGCGCTGTCCGTGGCCCTCTACACGATCGGATTCGCCGAGAGCGTAGTTCGCGTTTTCCCTGTGCTGGATGAGAAAATGGTGGCGCTGGTCACCACGGCCGCCGTCACCGTTCTAGCCTTGAAATCCGCTGAAGCAGCCATCAAGGCGCAATTCGTCATCATGGCGGCCATTGCAGTATCGCTTCTTTCGCTTGTATTCGGTTCCCCGGTGGAGGTATCCGCGGCCCCGGTCGACCCACAGGACACGGCAGGATTCTGGGTTGTTTTTGCCGTCTTTTTCCCGGCCGTCACGGGGATTATGGCCGGTGTCAACATGTCGGGTGATCTCAAAGACCCGGGACGCAGTATTCCGTACGGTACGCTGGCCGCCATAGGCGTGGGGTACATCATCTACATGAGCATCCCATTCGTACTGGCCAGCAGGGCTTCCGCAGGGGATCTGATTGCTGACCCCTTGATCATGCGCAAGATCTCCTTTTGGGGCGATGCCATCATCATGGGGGTCTGGGGCGCCACGCTCTCCTCGGCTGTCGGATCGATCCTGGGGGCTCCCCGTGTCCTGCAGGCCCTGGCGCGAGACGGCGTCCTGCCACCCATGATGCGTTTCCTGGGACAGGGTTCGGGTGAAGACGATGCACCCCGCATCGGAACGGCGTTCACGTTTGCCCTGGCCGCCATCACCGTCATGCTGGCCGACCTGAATATCGTGGCGCCCATCCTGACCATGTTCTTCCTGACCACCTACGGGGTGCTCAACATCACCGCGGGCCTGGAGCGCTTTCTGGGAAATCCCTCGTTCCGACCGAAATTCCGCGTCCATTGGATGTTCTCCCTGATCGGGGCGGTGGGTTGTACGGTTGTGATGTTCCTCATCAACGCCGCTGCTACAGGCGCAGCCATCGCCATTGTGTTGACCATTTATTTCTGGCTGGAGCGCCAAGAGCTTCGATCAGCCTGGGGCGATGTGCGCAATGGAATCTGGTTCAACCTGACGCGAACCGGTCTTCTGAGGCTTCGCAACACGGTCGATGCCAAGAATTGGCGGCCGCACCTCCTCGTACTCTCGGGCGCTCCCTCTCGCCGTTGGCATCTGATTGATCTGGCCTCGGCCCTCTCCCACAACCGGGCGCTGGTCACGATCTCCAGTGTGCTCACGGGCTCCTCCATGACCTCGCGCCGGATTGAAAGCATGTCCTCCAGCCTGTACGAGTACCTGGACAAGCAGGGTGTTCAGGCCCTTGTGCGCATTATACACGCAGACAATGCCTTCTCCGGCGCCGTCCAACTCGTCAGTACGTATGGACTGGGTACCCTGGTGCCAAATAGCGTGCTGGTCGGAGCTACCGAGCGCGAGGAGGCGCGTGCAGACTATTGCACCATGATTTCCCAGTTTCATGCCGCCCAACGGAATACGCTCATCGTACGGCACAACGAGCAGCGTGCCTTCGGCGCCCGCAGACATATCGATGTCTGGTGGGGTGGCCGCAAGGGCAACGGGGCCCTCATGGTCATCCTTTCCTGGCTGATCAGTACGAGCCTCGCGTGGAGGGGCTCCACGGTCACGGTCAAGATGGTGGTACCCAGCGAGTCCGCATCGGTCGGCGCCCGCGCCAATCTGGAGAACATCCTTCATGCGGCACGAACGAATGCACTGGCCGAAGTCATCGTGTCCGAGGGACGACCTTTCTGGGACATCATCCGGGAATCCTCCTCGTCGGCCGACCTCGTATTCCTGGGTATGGCCGAGCCGGACGAGGCATTCGAAGCGTACTATGGACAGCTCCAGGAAAACACGCGCGGCCTTCCCACGACCGTCTTCACACTGGCCGCCGAAGAACTCGAATTCGGCGAAGTGATCATGTAGGCCGCGTTGGGAGGTGGTAATTTGAAAGCCCCCTTCCTATCCTCGGAGCCCACGCATCCAAACTCTGCAGATGACCCAGCTTTCTACAGAAGAACGCCGTCTCCTCCGCTCGTGCGCCGACGCCTTCGGCACACCCACGTACGTCTATTTCGAAGAGACGATTGTCCGTCAGATCCGATCGCTAAAGCAGCACCTCGACGGACTGCCCCTTCAATTGCTCTATGCCATGAAGGCCAACCACGCGGTGCCGGTCATGCAGACCATGCTGCGGGAAGGACTGGGTATCGATGCGGTCTCGCCCGCCGAGCTCGCATACGCGCTCAAGCTGGGTTTCCCAGCCGACAAGGTGCTTTTCTCGGCCAACAACATGACCGATGAGGAGATGCACTTTGCCACCGGGCGGGGTGCCCTGTTGAATGTGGGCGAACTCTCGCGACTGGAGTCCTTCGGTCAGGCCTACCCGGGGTCGAAGGTGTGCGTCCGGCTGAACGGCCAGGTGGGCGCAGGGCACCATGCCCATGTCATCACCGCCGGCGACAAGAGCAAGTTCGGCATCCCGGTTGAGCAGGTGGACGCGGTGCATCGGATTGCGGGTGCTTACGACCTGACCATTGTGGGGCTGCATCAGCACATCGGAAGTGGCATCATGGATACCGAGACGCTGTGGCAGGCCATCAGCGTCATCCTGGATGCCTCCACTTCGTTCGAGGACCTGCGCTTCATCAACGTGGGGGGCGGTCTGGGCATCCCCTACCGCCCCGATGAAGAGGCGCTCGACATGTCCTCTTTCGACCGTCTGATCGTAGCGCCTCTGAAAGACTTTATCGACGGTCACCCTTCCGACGATCTGTCCATCTGGTTCGAGCCCGGACGCTATTTCACGGCGCAGTCCGGTATCCTCCTGGCGCGGGTCAATACGGTCAAGGAAGGCACGGTGCGCACCTTTGCCGGAACGGATTCCGGGATGAACCACCTCGTCCGTCCGGCCATGTACGGGTCCTATCATCACGTGGTCAATCTCTCGAACCCGGACGGTCCCGAAAAGACCTACGACGTGGTCGGCAACATCTGCGAATCATCGGACTTCTTTGCCAAGGACCGCTTGGTGTCGGAGCTGCGTGAGGGCGATATCATCGGGGTGCTCGACGCCGGCGCGTACGGCATGTCCATGGTCACGACCTACAACCTGCGATCGGAGCCGGCAGAAGTCTGGATTCCCGCGGGCGGCGAACCTCGACTGACCCGTCCGAGGAGGAGCGTGGAGGAAATCGTGGCTGCTGAGATGGCGCGCGCCCTCTAGGAGGTCCTTACCCCGACTTCGAGCGGGGGTAGCCCTTCCACAGTAGCGCATAACCGGTCACCTTCACGCACGGGTCCCACACCTTCCGGTGTGCCCGTGAACAGCAGATCCCCCGGCATGAGGGTGAAAATGGTGGAAGCGTAGGCAATCAACGTGTCTACGGGAAAGATCATGTCTCCCGTATGTCCTGCCTGCCGCTCCTCGCCATTGATTTCGAGGCGGATGGAAAGATCCTGTGGATTGCTGACGGCCTCGGCCGGGACGAAGTTACCCAGCGGTGCAAACGTGTCGTACCCCTTTGCTACGCTCCACGGATGGCCTTTCTCCTTGGCCAGCAGCTGGATGTCGCGTGCCGTCATGTCGAGCCCCACGGCATATCCGGCCACATGATCCAGCGCGCGTTCGCGGGGTATGTGCGAGCCGGCCGTGCCGATGAGACACACGAGCTCGACTTCGTGATGGACATCAGCGGAAGCGGGTGGGATGACGATATCCGAGCCCGACGGAATCAGGGCTGATGCCGGTTTGAGGAAAATCATGGGCGATGTGGGCACGGCATTGCCCAATTCCGCGGCGTGCTTGGCATAATTCCGGCCGATGCAAACCAGTTTTCCCGCTCGATACGTAGCTTTTCCGCCGGTCGCTGGCACCGGAATTCGATATTCCTCCATGATTCCTTGGATTGATATCCCCTGTCTGTTGTCTTAAATTTGTGGGCTCGGCAATTATTTGCTGACACGAACTCCGTGAAAGGAGACTCGATTTCTTTCCTCTCGCGTCGGTACCCAGTCCGGCGCCCCAAAGCAGAGAACCCAATGTACGCGATTGTAGAAATTGCAGGGAAACAGTACAAGGTGTCCAAGGACGACACGCTGTACGTCCCCCGCCAGAAAGCCCAAGCCAACGACAAACTTACGTTTGACAAGGTGTTGTTGGTCAACGACGGCAAAAGCGTTTCCGTCGGAACGCCCAACGTCGAGGGCGTAGCCGTCAGCGCAACCGTTCTGGACCAGGTAAAGGCCGACAAGGTGCTGGTCTTCAAGAAAAAGCGCCGCAAGCGGTACAAAGTGAAGAACGGCCATCGTCAGCCGTACACCCAGATCAAGATCGATTCGGTAGGCAAAGCCAAAGCTACGGCAAAGAAAGCCGCAGCCAAGAAAAAAGCCGAACCGAAAGCGGACGAAGCAGCAGCTCCTGCAGACGCCGAATAACAAAACCAGCGAGGTACGAGAATGGCACATAAGAAAGGAATGGGGTCGACCAAGAACGGTCGCGACTCCAACCCAAAAATGCTCGGCGTCAAGGCCTACGGTGGTGAATTCGTGCAGGCCGGAGCCATCGTTGTCCGCCAGCGCGGCACCAAGTTCCACCCCGGCGACAATGTCGGACGTGGTGGCGACGACACTCTGTTTGCCAAGGCAAATGGCACCGTCCGCTTCAGCCGCGGCGCCAAGGATCGCAAGTTCGTACATATCGATCCTGCCTGAGCCTGAGGGCGTTGGCTGACTGGATCAGCTGAACATCCGATGTCTTTTTGAAGCGGGCCTCCCCGATCGGGGAGGCCCGCTTTTTTATTCCGTCATCCCACGGTCCGACTGGCTGTCACCCAAAGAGACGTGCGTCTCTTCATCATTCCAGGACAAGGACCCGCGCCATCCAGCGGAAAATTGATCAGGACGGCGGCAAAATGTGCCGCCCCTGTAGCTCTCTGACAGGCCTATAACGGTCATCCTGCCGTTTGATGACATTTGGCTCCCGTTTTGCATGCAGTGCGCTCGTTGCAACGCCCGACGTTGCATTCTCCGCCCTGATCACCACTGTATACGTACGGGCCCAAACGGCCTGACGAACGAGCCACCGCCATGTTGAAGACCCTTGAAAACGACCACTCAACCGCATCATTCCTTTCGACGTATCGATTACAGGAGCCAGCATGTGACGCAGTTCACGGTCTCAGCCAACGGCTTCAACCCCTCTGGAATGCCCTCGCAGAAGACCGTACCCATGAGGTTCGCGAGCTGGCCAAGGAAATCATGGAGCAAAAAAAGGCATCCAGCCCGCAGGAAAGTGCTGCGATACTGGGTGCATGGGCCCTGGCAGAGCTTCGCAGAGGAGCCATCGAAGCAGCCAAATGCCTTGCCGAAAAAAGCCTGGCCTGCTTCAAGGATCAGCATATGGCTCATCGGATCCTCCTTACGACATGCCTGGCAAGAAAGGAGTTCGCGAAGGCCTATCACCATCTTTCCAACACGCCCTTGCCTACCTCCTGCCAGCCATGGGATCATGCCCTTACCGAGCAGGAACGCCATACCGCGTTGGCTGCGTGGGCATGGCAACTGGGTGAATGGGAGCAGGTTGCCGACCACCTCCTGATTGCCTTCCCCGATGGCCTGGAGCAGATGCCGTCGAGCCTGCAGGAGGACTGGTTCAAGCTCGCACTCTATCGGGGATTCGCTGATCAGGCGGCCGATGCCGCTTCGTCCCTCCTACCCCTTCTCTCTGAGTCAGAAGCCGACGCCATGGTTCAGACCATGGCTCGGAGCGGTTGGACGAACCAGGCCCTGTCGCTCTACGAACTGGCCTACGAGCACCATCGGGAGAGCGAACTCTTCCGGCGTCGACTTGTGGCGCTGAACATCAAGACCGGCCGGCTCGAAAGAGCGCACGTGCTGTCGATGTCAGCCCCGCTGAAAATGGCCGTCTGATCATGCTGCAAACAAGACGTGATCAGGAGATCCTTTCGAGTGAATCGTTCGGTGACTTCACCGAAGTCCTGAGCCATCGCATGGGGAGCCTTCTTGCCAGTATCGAGGGTCATACGGAACTCCTTGTACCCGGGCTCACGTCGACGGAAGATCGCCTGACCGCTCTTCACATACGCGAGAGCGTTTCGAGGATAAACGGAATGCTAAGGGAGTTGGGAGACTACCGAAACTCCCTTACCGCTACAAGGCGGCCCATGGAAGCCCGACATGTCCTGCAAACCGCGCTTTTGCAGCTGACCGACACCGAGGCAGCCCGTATTCGAATGGATGTCCGTATCACTCCGGGCTTCTTGATTGAAGTCGATGAGCGCCTCATTTGCCAGGCACTCATTGCTGTTCTACGGAATGCCTTTGAGGCAGGCAGGTCACATGCGGAGACGGTCACGCTTCGGGTCCGGTCCGTAGATAATGCTGCATGCTTGCAGCTCTTGGTGCACTCCGAGTCATACGTGGAAGGCGGGGAAACCCGGCGCCGGCTATTCCAGCCCTTTTACACAACCAAGGCCGCCAATCTGGGACTTGGCTTGACGATTGCTCGACGCATTTTTCGGGCGCACGGAGGGGATATTGAGCTGTTGTCTACGGATCCAGATCACGGTACGGAGTTCGGATGCAGGTTGCCGCGCCATGGCTGAGGATCGATGACATGCCTGCCGGGCATGCATCCTCATTGGTTCTGTAATTGGGTATATTCGGGTTGATGCACTCCGTCCCTTTTCCCCTGTTACCCAATGGCCAACGAGCCCCATTTGCTGTTCGTCGATGACGAGAATCTCCTGCACAACCTTTTTGAGAGGTTGTTTACCCGTAACGGCTTTCAGGTAACGTGCTGCGCTAGTGCATTGCAGGCCATGGACTTGTTGAAGGTCAACACGTATGACCTCGTCATAACCGACTTCATGATGCCTGACATGGATGGTTTCGCCCTGCTCGGGCATATCCGGGAAAACCATCCCACGACGCGGGTCATCATGGTAACGGCCCATGCCAACGTGCAGCATGCTGTTCGCATGATGCAGCATGGCGCCATTGACTACATTCCGAAACCTTTCACCACGGCTGAGTTGCTGGACCGGGTAAAGGCCTCACTGGAGGCCGAACTGCCGGCCGATGAGGCTGTCCCCGCCCGGGAATCGACCGCAGCCAGGGGCAGCCGGAGTGCTGCGACTCCCAAAACGGGGGTCACCTACATCGGAGAGTCACCAAGCATACAGCGACTGAAAGCCGTTCTTCCGCGCGTCAGTACCAACGCAGCGCCGGTCTTCATACAGGGTGAAAGCGGCACAGGAAAAGAAGTGCTGGCCAGACTGATCCACGAATCGAGTGACCGATCGAAGGGTCCGTATGTCACACTAAATTGCGCCAATTTGCCTCGAGAGCTGGTTGAGAGTCATCTGTTCGGCCACAAAAAAGGAGCCTTCACGGGCGCCATCGAAGACATGACGGGTGCCTTCGAGAAGGCAGACGGAGGAACACTGCTCCTGGATGAAATCACGGAAGTCGACCTCCCCATTCAGGCCAAGCTGCTGCGTGTGCTTCAAGAGAGGGAGATTCAGCGTGTAGGTGCCTCGGAGACCAATACCGTCGATGTGCGCGTCATTGCGACCAGTAACAGGAATCTGAGCGATGCCCTCTCAGACGGTATTTTCCGGGAGGATCTCTACCATCGCCTGGCTGTCTTTCCTGTCACGGTACCGCCGCTGCGCGACCGATCAGGCGACGTAACCCTCCTGGCCAACCACTTCGTGGCCAAATACTGCGCTCTGTATTCCCTGGACGAAAAATCTCTTTCCGATGATTTGCTGGAGCACTTCCAGCACTACCCATGGCCCGGCAACGTCCGTGAACTCGAAAACATGGTCCAGCGGGGCGTTTTGCTGTCTGCGGAACGCAGCGTAATCCTGAAGTCGGATGTCTATGACGACTTCTTCTCAGACGCGGATCCGTTGCAGGAAGACGCCTCGGCCACAGCCAATCCCAAGCTGTCAACGATCGATGACATGGAGCGTCACATGATCCTCGAAGCGCTCAAGGAAACCGGAAACAACCAACAGGCTGCAGCCGACAAACTGGGCATCAGCGCCCGTACGATCCGTAACAAGCTGCGCAAGTACCGGGACGAGGGAGCGACGGACTGAGGCGGAAATTTGCGCCTGTCCGTGAGGGGTAAACCGGCATTTTTTTCCGTTCGGGTACGTTTACGGAAGCCATCCAAGGCAAGCCCAAATCCGGCTCGCAGAGGGGCCATAGGCCAGCCACGCCAGTGGAAAAAGGCGCTCCAGAAGGCGTATCGGCGGCTTTTTCCGGTAGCTTAAACGCAACAAGGCTTTTTCTTCCGAGGCCCTCCCACGGTATGGAAAAGACGATGGCATGCGCTTTGCACGACGGTGATATGTCAAATCGCCTGTCATACGCCCCGATCCTTGGATGAAGCGGTGGATGATCGGCATTCGCCACCAGAGGACAGGCCCTGACGGCTTGCTTCTACACCGATTCTCTCCATCGTACTTCCCGCAGCCATGTCACAGGACCTTCAAACCATTGCCGTCCAGTTTGTCGCTGAGCCGACAGCCGTCAACCGCGAGGCGGTCGTCGTTGCGGCCTTGCCCCTGGTTCGCTCCATTGTCGGCCGCCTCTCCATTCCCGACCATCCCCTGGCTACACGGGAGGATCTGGAGAGCGTCGGACAAATGGGTCTGTTGCAGGCGCTCGATGGATACGACCCGGATCGGGGCACGCCATTCGTTTCCTATGCCTATGGCCGGGTCCGCGGCGCGCTTGTGGACTTTCTGCGCTCCATCGATGCGCTTCCAAGGGAGCGACGCCGGATGTTGGCTTCTGCACACAAAGTGGCGGACGAACTCCGACAGGAACTGGGCGAAGAGCCCTCCGACCATCATGTAGCAGAGCGCATGGAGATGACGCTCATCGAATACCACACGCTGCTGCGTGATGCTCAGTGCCGGTTCAACCTGTCACTGCATGCTCCGTCCGAGTATGAAAGCGAACACGCCATGATCGAAACGCTGCCGAACGAGGATACGGAATCAGCGTTTGATGCGGTGGATAGCGAATCCACCCAAAACCACCTGGCTGCTCTCGTTGCGGGACTTCCCGAGCGCGAGCAAACCATCCTGGCACTCTATTTCTTCGAGAACCTGACTCTGCGCGAGATTGCCAGTCTCATGAGTCGGACGGAGGCGCGTATCAGCCAGATACTGGCCAAGGTCCTCAAAACATTGCGGGTCCAACTGACGGCGCCCGCCCGGCAAGCTGCCTGAGCCCGGGGAAAGACCAGCCGCATGGCTGGCTGAGACGAACATTGGGATGGTGACGCGAGCGGTGTGCGGCCTTCGGCCGGACACCGCTCGCGTTGCGGGCTTTTTAATCTTCGAAGAAACGGGCGAACTATTCGAGCCCCGTGATGTATATTTCCGGGCTCAGAAAATGGGCTGTGTGGTGCGCCTCAAACGGGCGTCAGCACATCAGAAAAAGGGCTTCAGGCCCTCGGTCAGCTGCCAGAGCATCGTGCGCCCCGACATCGGGAAGACAGGTGCCCTACCCTTTATACAGGGCATGGGGCAACGCAGGGGCTGACCGCTTCAATACAGATTCTCCATTCGCCATAACGATTGAGGTTCGTCCATGGGCGTAATGAATAAAATGCGGGAAAGCACCGGAGCCATTCTTTGGATTCTGGTATTCGCTTTCGGCGTCATCTGGGTTTTACAGGACTCTGGTGGTCTGGACACCATCGGCCAGGTTGGCAACAATATCGGATCGGTCAACGGAGACCCGATAAGTGTTGACGAGTACAACCAAGCGGTCGATCAGCAGGTTCGGAATTACCAGAAACAGACCGGCGACACCATGCCGCCGCAGATGCTGGACCAGACCCGCGATCGCGTCTTCAACCAGCTCGTCGAGGCGCGTCTTCGTGAGCAAGAGATGGAACGTCTTGGCCTCGGCGTATCGGATGATGAACTGGTTGACATGATTCAGGGCGATGACCCCCACCCCATCATCAAAGCGTACTTCTCCGATGGTAATGGCGGCGTGGATCGGGCGCTGTTGCAGAACTTCATTGCCAACCCGGACGCAGCTGCTGACTGGATCAACATTGAGAACTACCTGCGCAGTGAACGGCGTCGGCAGAAGCTCGAAAACCTGATCAACTCCAGCGTACGCATCACGGAGGCAGACATCGCCGAGGAGTATGCCCAGCGCAACAAGACCGTGGATGTGCGTTACGTAGCCCTCCGCTACTCCTCGCTTCCCGATGATCAGATTTCGTACGATGACGGAGATCTCCGCTCGTTCTATAACGATCACCGCGATGAATTCGCCCGGGAGAAAACCTTCGATCTGTCGTATGTGACCGTATCCAAGGCGCCGACGGCGGCGGACAGTGCCGCCATCCTTGCTGACGTGGAGGCCCTCAAGGACTCCTTCGCAGCAGCCGAGAACGACTCGCTCTTCTTGGCGCGCAACGGGTCTGAGCGTCCGTGGGCCGACGCCTACTTCCGTCCTGACGAACTCGCCGATGACATTGCGGGTGCGGTCTTCAGCAATATCGAAGAAGGGAGCGTCGTGGGACCGATCGTTTCCGGCGGACAGGTGCACCTGATCAAGGTTATCGATGTGCGTCCGCCAGAGGAGACAGCCGTCAAGGCCCGTCACATCCTGTTTCGTGCGACAGAGGGCGACGATGATGCACGTGCAGAGGCATTGACCGAAGCGCGTGATGTTCGCCGTCAGCTCCTGAACGGTGGTGATTTTGCACAGCTCGCCGCGGAATACTCCGACGATGGTACCGCCCAGCGCGGTGGCGATCTCGGCTGGTTCGGCCCCGGGCGCATGGTTGCCCCATTCGAGGAAGCAGCTTTCGGCGCCCGCATCGGCCAGATTGTTGGACCCGTAGAGACCCAGTTCGGATACCACCTCATCGAGGTTACGGATCGTGCGACAGAAGAAGCTCAGATTGCTGACTTCGCGCTCACGTTGCGCGCCAGTGTCCAGACACTGAACCGGGTTCAGTCCAACCTGGACGATCTGCAGTATTTCTCCGCAGAAGAAGGAGATTTCACCGGAGAAGCAGGCCGCCGAAACCTCGACGTTCGCACAGTATCCATCGAGGAAGAGCAGCAGTTCATTCCTGGTCTCGGCAACAGCCGCGCTTTGGTCAACTTCCTCGCAGGTGCTGAAGAGGGGGATATCAGTCCCGTCATCGAACTCAACGACTTCTTCCTGGTCTCTTCAGTCGAGACGATCAACGAGGCTGGATTCCAGCCCTTTGACGAGGTGCGCGCCCAGTTGGAGCCTCGCCTTCGCAACGAGTTGAAGGCCGAGGTGCAGGCACAGAAGATGGAAGAGGCGCTGGCGAACGGTGGATTCGAAGGACTCGCTGATCGGCTCTCTACAGCAGAGCGGGAGGCAGCTGGTCTGTCGTTTGCCAACCAGTCGGTCCCTGGAATCGGCAGGGATGGCGAATTTGTCGGAACAGCCCTGGCCATGCAGAACGGAGGCACCAGCGACGTGATCCAAGGAGCCAATGCGGTGTACGTCATCCATGTCGTAAAAGTGAATACTCCTGGTGCCATCCAGCCCTCGGAGTACACGAGCCTGCAAAACCAGCTCAGATCGCGTCAGCAGAACATCGTTCGCTCACAGTGGATTACCGCTCTGCGTGAGTCGGCTGATATCGAGGATAATCGCCGCATCTTCCTGCAGTAGGGGTTGCCGGCGCACCCCGTGTGCTCACTGGGTCCTTGGCTATGTAAAGAGGGCGCCCGCCATTCGGCGGGCGCCCTCTTCTTTTTCAAGGCTCTGATAAGCAGAATCCCTGCACGATCTACAACTCCAGATTACCTCGGTAAATGACCTCAGCCGGTCCCTCCAGGTACAGGTTCTCAGGTTCTTGTGGCGCTCCTTCAAAGCCAATGAACAGGCGACCTCCCGGCATATTCACCTCGTAGCGGATAGCTTCGGATCTTCCCGACAGGGCTGCCGTCATGCTCGATGCAATGGCCCCTGTCCCACAGGCCAGCGTCTCTGCTTCCACGCCCTTCTCAAAGGTCCGCACCCGCAGTCTTGCCATCTGTCCGTTGCCTCCCTCCTCTTCTACGCAGACGAAATTGACGTTCGCCCCCGTCTGGCCCAATGCTGCGTCCCGGCGAAGGAGTGCCCCCATGGTCTCGACATCGGTCTCCGCTGCATCTTCCACGAAGACAACGAGGTGCTCCGTGCCTGTCCACAGATAATTGCAGGCTTCACGTGGATAGGGATGGTCAGAAATGAGTTCGATACCCGGCTCAAACGACCGTGGTGGCGGCACGAACAAGCGAACCGATGCATCGCCTCGTACATCCGCCCGGTACACGCCGGCGTCCGATGAGAACACCAGCGGATGCCCCTGAATGCCCGCATCCCATGCAAAGCGGGCCAAACACCGGGCCCCATTTCCGCACATGGTTCCCAAGGATCCGTCTGCGTTGTAATAGGCCATTCGATAATCCACGCCCTCCTGATCGGGCATACCGAGCGCCAACAAACCATCTGCTCCTACACCCGTGCGGCGAGGACAAAAACGGGCAGCCATCTCGGATAACTCCCCTGCGCCAAATCGGTAGAATCGATTATCGATGACGATAAAATCATTCCCGGCGCCGCTCATTTTTGTAAATTCGAGAACGAACTTTCGAGCGATGGGTGGCGGTGCCGATCTATCTGGCATGGTACTGCTCATGAATCCGTTCATTACGGGGCTGGAGTGGACACCCGAAAATACGAGGTATCAGGGCCTGATTTGAAAGAAAGAAGATTGGAAATCGAACACGCCGAACCACTACTTCTGTTCGGCTTCAATGATGTCTACCTGAAACGCATCGAGAAGGCCTTTCCCGAAGCGCGTCTGGTTGCGCGTGGTAATCATGTCGTTCTCACAGGCGAAGATGCGGACGTGGATGCCATTGAACGCATTCTCGACGAGATGGTTGTTCTCCTGAACCGTAACGGCAACCTGACAGAAAATGACGTCGATACGATCCTTGCCCTGTTTTCTGCGGGCGATGGAGCGCCATCTTCCATTGGCCGTGACGGTTCGCACACGGTACTCTTCACTCCTCACGGTGGGAGCGTCAAAGCCAAGACCCCGAACCAGATCAAACTGGTGGCCTCGGCACGGTCCAACGATATCGTATTTGCCATCGGGCCGGCCGGTACCGGCAAGACCTACACGGCAGTTGCCCTGGCTGTTGCGGCCCTCAAATCCAAGCAGGTCAAACGGATCGTGCTTTGCCGTCCAGCCGTAGAGGCAGGCGAGCGGCTTGGTTTCCTACCGGGCGACCTGAGGGATAAAGTCGATCCCTACCTTCGTCCCCTCTACGATGCACTCGAAGACATGCTTCCAAAGGAGAAGCTGAAGGCTTTCATGGAGAACAACACCGTGGAGATTGTGCCACTGGCCTACATGCGGGGTCGCACGCTTAATTCGGCGTTTGTCATCCTGGACGAAGCGCAGAACGCCACTGCCCTGCAGATGAAGATGTTCCTGACGCGACTGGGTGCCAACAGCCGGGCCATCATAACGGGCGACCTGACGCAGACAGACCTTCCTTCACGTGATACAAGCGGGCTGGCCGAGGCCAAGAATATCCTCTCTGGCGTGACGGGAATAGACTTCGTCTACTTCAATGAGCATGACGTCGTCCGCCACAAACTGGTCAAGGATATCATCAACGCCTACTCGAAGTTCTACGGGGCCGACGGGTAGCCGTGTCAATCAGCCGCCTCTGCCTTACGCAGAGTGGATTTCCGGATCGGCGACCGACTGCTTGAGGATTTCCTTCGGGCGGTTCTTCTTGTCCACCAAAACGACCGTAGCCTCGTGCCCACGAGCCTCTTCTGGCGTCATCTGGGCATATGAAATGAGAATGACCTCATCGCCCGTGGCTGCCAGACGCGCCGCCGGGCCGTTGAGGCATATCGTTCCACTACCTGCCTTCGCGGGTATCGTATAGGTCTCGAGCCGGGCACCGTTGTTGACATTGACGATGTGCACGTGCTCGTAGGGCAGGATACCGGCCAGATCAAGAAGACCCTGGTCCACGGTTACCGATCCTTCGTAGTAGAGCTCCGCCTGCGTCACGGTGGCGCGATGGATCTTCGCCTTGAACATTGAAAGGGTCATGTGCCGGGGGATCTCGTAAGGGGGTGTCGGAATCGGCTCGTGTAATCGCTCAGCATACGGCAGGTTTCAGGATGCCGCGGCCCTTCATGGTCAATTCAGAGGGGGTAGGGGCGCTCAGGACATGACGCCTGAATTATCCCTGGGGCACATCAACAAGCACATTATCGATAAGTCGCGCCTTACCGAAGAACGCTGCCAGGGCTATCAAGACACGGCTGCCCGGCATGAGATCCGAAACAGGTTGCAGCGTGTCTGTATCCACCAGCTGGACGTAATCTTCCCTGCACTCAGATACTGCAGCGAGTCGGGAACGTACCAGTGAGACAACAGACGCGGCCCTGCGTTGGCCCCCCGTCACGATGGACGCTTCTGCTTCGAGCAGAGCGCGCCGCAGCACAGGTGCTGCGGCGCGCTCTGCCGGGGTCAGATATCGGTTGCGCGAGGACAGCGCCAGGCCATCCGCTTCCCGCACCGTCGGGAGCCCAACCAATTCGGTACCGAAGCCCATCTCCCGCGTCATCCGCTGCAGGATGAAGAACTGCTGGGCATCCTTGAGTCCAAAAACAGCCACATCCGGCTGGATGATGGCAAACAGCCTGGAAACCACGGTCGTTACACCACGAAAGTGCCCGGGGCGGGACGAACCACATAGATGGTCGCCCATCCCGTCAACCGATACCCAGGTCAGATTGGCTCCCAGCGGATACATTTCAGACACGGCAGGAGCGAATACCACGCCACAACATCCCTGACCTTCCAGATGAGCCCTGTCCTCATCCAGTGTACGCGGATAGGCGTCAAAGTCCTCTCCCGGACCAAACTGGGTCGGATTGACAAATATGGATACAGCCACGCGGTCAGCAATCTCAGCAGCCTTTTTGACGAGGGCAAGATGTCCCTCGTGAAGGGCGCCCATGGTGGGCACGAGCGCCACACGGCGTCCCGACGCATGCTGCCTGCGGGTCCAGGCGCGCATGGCTTCGGCACCAACAATAACTTCGGGTACGGACATGGGGATAATCTGAACCTGGGAGAACGCCAAGATACATCCGTTCCGGGAGCGATTTCAGCAAAGCTCAACAACCTGTCAGCAGGAGGCCGGATATATTCGGGACGGACGGTGTCGGAGTCCTCCGGGCTCGTGCTCGCAAGCGCCCCCGACCAACCGCAGCATGCAACCCAACCGGAGTGGATCCATGAGCGACCATCGCATTGAAAACGATTCACTGGGTGAGGTCAGGGTACCGGCAGACGCCTGGTACGCTGCACAGACCCAGCGAGCCCTCGACAACTTTCCCATCTCAGGAATCCGGTTTTCTCGCCGGTTCATCCAGTCGCTGGGCACGATCAAGATGGCTGCCGCAAAGGCCAACAGGGATCTCGGCATACTGGAGCAAGATAAAGCCGACCTCATCGTTACTGCCGCCGAAAAGGTCAGACGTGGCGATGTGGACGATCAGTTTGTTCTGGACATCTTCCAGACAGGCTCGGGCACCTCGTCCAACATGAACACCAACGAGGTCATCTCGAACCTGGCCACCGTGGCCGCCGGTGGCAAGAAGGGCGACAAGACGGTGCATCCGAACGATCACGTCAACATGTCCCAGTCTTCCAATGACGTCATCCCTACGGCCATGCATGTCTCGGCTGTCGTGGCCATGAAAGAAGACCTGCTACCCGCCCTGGCATCGTTTCGCAGAGCTCTACAGACCAAGGCGGACGAGTTCGATGATGTGGTGAAATCCGGTCGAACCCATCTCATGGATGCCACGCCGGTCCGTCTGGGTCAGGAGTTTGGCGGATATGCAGCCCAGATTTCCCAGGCCATGACGCGCATTCAAGCCAGCATGAACGAGCTTCAGGAGTTGGCCCTCGGCGGCACTGCGACAGGCACTGGTATCAACTGTCCCGCAGGCTTTGCGCCCACGGCCATCGGGCATATCAGCCAGGCCACCGGCATCGCATTCCGTGAAGCCGACAACCACTTTGCCGCCCAGGCCGCCAAAGATGCCTTTGTTCAGGCCTCCGGATCCCTGAATACGCTCGCCGTAGCGCTGCTCAAGATTGCCAACGACATCCGTCACTTGTCATCGGGTCCCACGTCGGGCCTGTCCGAAATCAAGCTGCCCGCTATCCAACCAGGCTCATCCATCATGCCTGGCAAGGTCAATCCGGTACTTTCTGAGGCTGTCATGATGGTGGCGGCCCGCGTGATGGGAAATCATACGACCATTACGGTGGGTGGACAGCATGGCAACTTCGAGCTGAATGTGATGATGCCAGTCATGGCACATGCCATGCTGGAGTCCGTTCATATCCTCTCAGGTGCTCTGGATGCGTTCCGCACGGGATGTCTTGAAGGTATTCAGGCAGACCGGGAGCGATGCCGGGAACTGCTTGAGCTGAATCCTTCCATTGCCACGGCCCTGAACCGTACCATCGGATACGACATGGCGTCGAAGGTGGCCAAAAAGTCTGCTGCCGAGAAGAAATCCGTGCGGGATGTGGTTCTGGAAATGGAACTCATGGATGAGGCCACGCTGAACCAGGTACTCGACGTGCGGCATATGACCGAGCCTGGGGTACCGGGGGAATGACCGGGCACAGCGCTACGGAATCCCCGTTGGGACCGGACGGCGCGTGGACGCACACCGTATGCCAGGGCCTGACGGTCATCGAACTGGCCAGTGTGCTGGCCGGCCCCAGTGTGGGACAGTTCTTTGCCGAGCTCGGCGCGCGGGTCATCAAGGTTGAGAACCCGGCCACCGCCGGCGACGTGACCCGGACGTGGCGCATACCCGGCGAGGAAAACGCAGACCGAACGTCTTACTTCCATGCCTGTAATTGGGGAAAAGAATCCATCGCCCTGAATCTGAAGTGTGATGAAGGCATCGCCCTCATGCACGAGTTGGTGGCTTCCTCGGATATCGTCATCAGCAACTACATCCCCCGCGTGGCCCGCGCCCTCCGGGCGGATTACGAGACGCTTCGATCCGTCAAGTCGGATATCATCCTTGGTTCGATCATTGGATACCGGCCCGACTCGGATCGCCCGGGATACGATGCCATCATCCAGGCGGAGGCAGGCTATTACTACCTCAATCGTCCGCCACAGTCGGAGGGTGGAAAGCCGACCAAGATGCCCGTTGCCTTGATGGACATTCTTGCCGGTCACCAATTGAAACAGGCGCTGCTCATGGCGCTTCTGCAGAAGGTATCGACCGGGAGAGGTGCCTGCGTCACAGTCAGCCTGTACGACGCTGCCGTCAGCGCTCTCACGAACCAGGCCACAAACTGGCTGGTGGCAGGTGCCGTCCCGGAGCCCATGGGATCGGAACATCCGAACATCGCCCCTTACGGTTCCGTATTCCGCACGGCAGACGGCCACGAGCTGGTACTGGGAGTGGGCACGGACCGTCAGTTCCAGAAATTATGTGACATCCTGGATCTGCCCGAAACCGCATCAGATGAGCGTTTCCGGTGTATCCACGGCCGTGTGACCCATCGTGCGGACTTGATCCATCGTATACAGGAAGCCATTCAGCGCTTCAAACGGGACGATATCCTGGCCACATGCCAAGCAGCCGGTATCCCGGCTGGCGCCGTCCGACGCATGAATGAGGTCA
>Ga0181567_10000534_pt1 | contig 28684 bp, 20 predicted proteins | sample 101ome_14_FD_133761 | JGI IMG/M metagenome (GOLD analysis project Ga0181567, IMG submission 133761) | Coastal salt marsh microbial communities from the Groves Creek Marsh, Skidaway Island, Georgia - 101403AT metaG (megahit assembly) | ecosystem: Environmental > Aquatic > Marine > Intertidal...
CCACATTCGATTCCATGGTGACGAATTTTAGGAAGATCAGTAAGATGCCTTGTTTCTACCTCAAGTGAAAGTTTTTGGGAATCCTTGGGTGAAATTACCTGAAAACCACTATCACCCAATGCTAACAACATCGTACCTCCGGATACACGGAAAGTGGCTACCTCATTCGGGACAAGAAATGAGCCTTCCCACCGGTTTGCCATGCTTACTTCATTTTTCTCCGTATGCAATCGCTCCCAGTAGCCATCCTCGTGAAATGCGAAGATTTCATGAGCTCCCTTCCCTTCCCATTCAATCTTAATTGGCGTGGTTAATTCTCCAGCCTGATCCTTCGAATTAAATTGTTCTAAAACCCTTAATTCATCTGCCTCCCAGGCAATGATACGAACAAAACCATCACCCGCAATGAGCAGTTGATCTTTTTGAGAATTGGGGGAACTCAATTTTGAAAGATTCTCCACCTCCACTCCTTTCATAAAACTTTTCCTAACCACCGAGTCCTGGGCGAAAGATTTCCACCCCCCCTTGTTATCAGCTAATAAAATGACGGGAGCATCACGACCTGAAAGGATCAAAACATCCTCAAAATTATCTCCATTTAAATCACAGGTAAAAAGAGAATTCGGTTCTCGTCTCAGTTCCTCAACTTTAAACTGATTCTTAACTTCATATCCGGAATCATTTCCGGAACTTTCAAAAGTCTTAAGCACATATTCTGAATCCTCTTCACAAAGTACCAAAATTTTATCATCTTTTCTTTTATCTGTAATGGATGGCACTGCCGCCATCGGCACACCATCCACTTTAATCATCGAAGGAAAACTAAAACCACTCCCTTTTCTGTAATCGGAAACGCCCAGCACTTCTTCCTCAGTGCTTAGAACAAGCAACTTCGTTTGCCCCCCTTGCTTTATGGAAGAAAGTTGGGTAATTCCTCTTAGAGATGGCGATGAATCCACCAATCCGGAAAATCCATCTCGATTTGATTCCAATAGTAAAACCTCGCCATTTTCCGAGGAGGCCGTGACCAGTTCAGTAATACCATCATTGTTAAAATCTCCCATGGTCCAGCAACTTTCCTTATTGGTAGTAGAGAATATATCATATGAAATTACTTCAAACGGTTTGACTGATGATTTCTTATTTTCGAATGAAAAAGAAAAAACCACCGCTTCCCTGGATAAGGCATCAATCGAGCAAAACTTTTGGCTGTTTGTAGCAAAGGAGTCAGGGAAAGGAGTGGGGAAAGATGCGAGAGTGATATCAAAAGATAACTCCGGACCAAAACCTTGCTTCTGCCCCAACCGCACTTTAAGTGAAAAATCGTCGCCTGGAACCAGGTACATCCAATCAAGGATTTCATCATCATTGAGATCAATTAACTCAACCCCATAAGCACGCTTGTCTCCCTCCCGATACAAAGAAGATGGATACTGGGGTTGACCTTTTACAAAAGAGATCTGCTCTAAACCCGATTCGGCAAAAAGATATAGATCATTACGACTATGCTTATTGATTACTTGAAGACTTTTAGAATAGGGTCGGATTTTATCAGATTCAATTTCAAGAGCATCGCTCCAAGAAGCATTATTTTCTCTAAAGTATATTCTTACTCCGTCTTCCGGACTGGCTGTAATTATATCTGGAGCATCATCAGAATTTAGATCTCCAACCGTAATATCAGTAATGCTTCCGGAAATAAAAATTCTTTCTGTTTGATATTTTGAATCTTCAAGAACTGGTTCCCAACGATTTTTGCGAACCGGGCGTACATTCTGAGGCAGCTCTCCTTTTTTAGTTCGATAAAGAATCTCGAGATAAGATTTATCCAGATTAAAATAAACCAGATCCGCCAAACCATCGCCGTTTAAGTCAGCATGAGTAAGACAGCGAGCATTCCATCCGGTCAAAAGAACTTCCGGTTTGGCCAAAGCAAAAGGCTTTGCCTGACTTCGAAAAAGCCCTGCGGTAATCAATAAAAAATAGAGGGGAATTCTTAAATAAAAATAATTCACTCGGAAAAAGGGTAAAACTTAGCTTTTGAAACTAATCCACCATCTGTGTCCTTCGTCCACCCGAGAAGGAAATAGGGAAAATCTCCAAAATCTTCAGGAATAAAATCAAATTCATCCTCATCAATCGCTCCTAACATAACTTCAAAAAAGGAAAACATTTTACTGAAATCGACATAATCCACCTGCCGTATGCCTCGCGGAAGGTCTGCCATGGCATCTTCCAAAAAAGAACTATCCCACAATGAATTTTTACTTTTCTTCATCTGATTAATGACTTGGTTAAGATAGTGCAATTTACCCATTGAAACCAAAAGCCAGTCATCAGTGATCGCGTAAGCTATGGACAATCCTGACGCTTCCAAACCGCGCATTGAGCGGATGGTTACCCCTTTATGCTCGGTTTCTTCAAAAAGTTCATTCCCCTGACTCACTGAATCAACCATTGCCCTCATAGTCCTTCCAAACAACTTCGGGTCTCTTAATCTAATGGCATAGATTGAAGAGGACGGAGAAGCTAAAGCTTTAACTTCATCATTTTCCTGATTGAGGTACGAAAGAGTGACCACTTCATCCCCGAGCGAACCAAACAAATCAGATCTGATTGCAACTTCTGATTGATCTTCAAAAGCCTGAATTTGAGAAGTAACAAGAAGGTGAAGAGCTGGACTTATCAACTTAAGAGTGTTTTCAAGGTTAGGCCAAAGTTGGCCCATATCATTTTTTGCATTACTCACAGAAAAAACTTCCTTGGAGATGAATGCATGATTCTCCAGATTCCCTTTAACCGGAGCTAAAAAAGAAAGAATACCCCTGTAATGTTCCAAGCCTAAGGATGAGGCAATTTCCAATTCCTTTGACTTGGCATTAATTTGTAACCCCAAATGGTTCAACCCATCCAACCCCATCCCCTTGATCAATCCATTTTTTTCTACTCCAAAAGGATTCTGGGGAATTTTCATTTTTTGGCTCTTACTCTCAAGGATGGTGCGGATGCCATCCTTAAAATTAAAAAACATTCTTCCCTGCCCTTTTCCTATCTCATCAAAGCAATCATTGTAGGAAGCATTGTTCTTTAAAGATTTTCCGTTCTCAAAAGATTTGCTGAGCACTGAGTCTACACTAGCCTCGCCTCCTGTAAGTATAAATAGTTTTCCTTTATCCAGTGCAAGACATACCCCTGCATCTTTGGCATCAAAACCCTCAAGATCCTGGTCAGATTGTTGAAGAAACCAATAAACCTCAGTGTTCCCGATTTTTTCTTCGTCAACCGCCACATTTTTAGCAAGATCTTTGAATCTTGAAATAATATCATCAAAATCATTCTGCGTTAGCGATGACTCTGAAATGAAAGCGAAAAAAGGCATTTTCTGTACACTTCTTGTAGTCCCATCCTCAAGCATGACGGGTTCGCGTTCTAAAAGACTGGTAAAATCGGAGATCCCTAAGACCATGCTGCCATTGATTGATTCTAACAATGGTTCAATAACAGACTCTTTTGCCTCAAAAATTTTTGACTTAGTCTTCTTGTTCTGACCTCGCCACATTTCACTTTCAATCTTATCGCTTACTTTCTGCCAGACTGGAAACTCTTCGATGTCTCCCCAAGGGCCATCCTTTAAGTCAGCTCGAAACTCACTCCAGTTATCAACCTCGACCACCATAAATGTATCATCAGGTAAGAATGAAATCAGGGATTCTTTGTCTGCAAAAAGAGTGAATTTGGAAATGACAGAGATGCATAGAATTGAAAAAGTTGATTTCATCGAGCGGGAGTTGGGGGGATTAGTTTGATTGAGTAGGTGGAGTGGTGTATCGAAAACCTGAGTTAGGGTTGCGTGGGTCAAATGCGTATGCATCGCGGTTAATTAAAAAAGTTTTAAGTGAATCTACCGGGATAGAAAAGCCCAGACCCTCCGCCCCCTGGGCAACCACTTTCATATTATTAACTCCGACAACCTCTCCCTTATAATTAAAAAGAGGACCTCCAGAATTTCCCGGACTTATTTCCGCGGTGGTCTGAATATGGAGACGGTCAGAGATTATGCGATTACGCAAACTTACGATTCCTTCGGAAACACTTCTCTCCAAGCCGAGAGGACTGCCAATGGCGAAGACCCGTTCACCCTGCCTGAGGTCAGGCGAATCACCCAAGATAACAAAAGGAAATTTAAAGCCTTCTTCCTGTCCCTCAATCTTAAGAAGGGCTAAATCGAGATTACCGCCTGTCGCCACAATTTTAACATTATCATAATTTCTTTTAACTAACTCGGTTCGACTTCCCTTAAATTGCGTAACCGAAATTTGACGCTCCCCAGCCACCACATGATCATTCGTCACTATGTATCCGTCTGGATGTATAAGAAAGCCAGACCCCAAACCTATTGGCGTCCGAATAAGGACAACAGCTTCGCCTAATTCATCAACGAGAATATTAAGCGGTTTTTCTTTTCTATTCCCAACAGAATTAACGAAGAGCTCATTATGAAAAACGGTTTTTTCATTCAATTGCTTAACTTGCTTATCAACCATACCCACAATCGACGTTTTTGGGATTTTCACTATATCAAATCCTAAATCAATATACACCTCACTGGTACTCGACTTAACTAATTCTCCCGATAATGAAGAGTCGTTTGCTAATTCAATTGTAACAATTTTCCCAAAAATAGAAGTGGATAGTAACAAATATAGAGGAAATATTTTCAACATACGCATGCTGAATGTATTTACCCCATTAAAAGGGGCGAGCACAATTTCAATCAGTTAGGGTAATAGAAACTGACTTGAGAACAGTTTCCAAATTTTTCGTTATGCAGTATGGTAGGCTTTGCTTCTTCAAATTCAGTATCGAGTAACATAATTCTTGTGGCTCCGCTGGAAGTCCTTTGCGTGAGATACAAATGTCGACCATCATTTGTCCAGGAAGGTTGGATATGATGGGCAGTGCCAGATGTAAGAATCTTGGTTTTACGAAGCCGAAAATCGTAAAGGCAAACTTGGAAACCTCCATTCACTGCAGCAGTAAACGCAAAAATATTTGAATGTACAGGATTCCAGGCTGGTTCTGTGCAATGGGAGCTTACATTGGTTGCTATCCTGGTAAGCTTTCCGGTTGATAGGGAAACTTCATAAATCTGAGGTTTACCGCGTGCATCCGATGTAACAAGCATTCGCCTCCCATCCGGGGACCAAGTAGGTCCACTTTCATTGGAGCGGTTTTTCGTAAGCCTTACCGGACGAGACAAAGGATTTGCTGCCAGCCAAATCTCAGGATTGCCTGAAGTGGATAGAACCAGAGCTGTTTGGGATGACCTTGGGTTCTGAACGGCGGCCAGGTTACTACCTCTGTAATTGGCAATTGTAGTGATTTTTCGATCCGCTATAGAGAGAAAGTAAATATTGTTAAAGACCTTTCGGTTACTTGTAAAAAAAATGCCATCTCCCTTGTTCGACCAACTTGGATTGAAAGTAATTTTAGAAAATGAAGTTTGAGGTCTAGCTGAAGACATTAACGCATCGGAAACAAAAATTTCCTTATGACCTGAAAGAGAAGATAAATAAGAAATCTTTCCGCTGAAAAAGCCTGGAATGCCGAGAATTTTTTCCACCATTTGATCACAAGCTAAAGATAAGGCTAGCTCTATGTTTTCATTATCTACTGATAATGTGGTGACAACAGTTTTGGGGTTCCCCTTCAGCAATTCCAGTCTAATACCACCGGACCCAACGGCAGAAAAGTTGGCTGAAAAAACACTAGACTTTGTATCAGACAATCGTAATCCGCCATGCAATGAAAGTGCTTTGCCCACCCTAGAAGCCAATGCTTGACTTGTACGACCAAGATCGACGGGAACTTGCTTACGTTCTAATGAACTTTCAATCGGGCCCAAAACAATAGGCTTGCTCCCTTCAGAGTAAACTGATGGCAAAATCCAGCATAATTTAGCAATCGCTAGTAACAATAATTGGACTATCTTCGTGCCACCTGTATATTTATAAATTTTATCCACCATACACACATTTAAAATGGAATGATCCGTTGTGAGTCAAATAACAAAACACTCTAGGTAAAATTGCTTTTATGATTGCACTAACAAAATTCAGAATGCTTGATGGCTAAGCTCCGATGAACAAAGACAAAATACTCGAGCAACTAGAGGAAATTAACTATCCTGGATTTTCCAGAGACATAGTATCTTTCGGAATTGTTTCCGAGGCTTCCTTCTCAAATGGTATAGTTCAAGTAAAGATTGAACTCAACTCACAAGACCAGACAATTCCCCAAAAACTTGAAGAGGCAATTAAATCCCGTCTCTTACAAAATGAAAATGTAAATGAAGTTCAAGTTTCCTTTATTTCTACAGCAGCAGAAGGGAATCAGGCTTCCACCAGCCAGAATAATTTGGCGGAAGTGAAAAGAATTATTGCGATCGCAAGCGGAAAAGGTGGAGTGGGGAAATCTACGGTTGCGGTCAACCTTTCTTGTGCACTCAGCCAACTACAAGTTGATAACAAACCTTTGAAAATTGGTCTCATGGATTGTGATGTGTACGGGCCATCCGTACCACAACTTTTAGGTTCGAATCAAAGACCCTCGATTATTGGTGAAAACCGGATTGCACCGAATGAAAATTTTGGAGTCAAATTCATTTCGATGGGATTACTGGTGGACGAAGAATCCCCCATCATTTGGCGAGGACCTATGGTGATGAAAACCATACAGCAATTTGCTGAAAACGTTGAGTGGGGAGAGTTGGACTTCTTACTGATTGATCTTCCTCCAGGTACGGGAGATGCCCAACTTTCTTTAGCACAAATCTTACCTTTAGATGGTGCAATTATTGTAACAACCCCTCAAAAAACTGCCTTTGAAGTGGCAAGACGAGGTGCGAGAATGTTCCAAAAAGTAAATGTTCCAATTTTAGGAGTGATCGAAAATATGAGCTTTTTTCACGACGAATCAGGAAAGAAATCGTACCCTTTTGGAAAAGGTGGTGGTGAAATAACTGCTAAATCACTGGAAACGAATGTGCTTAGTGAAATTGGATTAGACCAAGAAATACGTGAAGGAGGAGATCATGGCTTACCCTTAGTGGTTGCGGATCCCGACAATCCTAATGCAAAAAACTTTGCATCGATCGCAAAAGAACTAAGCAGAGTAATGCTTAACTCTTAATTTCTTTATGGAGGGTGTGCTTCTTAAGGAACCGATTATATTTTCTTTTTTCAACAGGATCAGTCTGTAATTTCTTATTCCTTGAAGAAATATATCGTGAAGGAGGCTTTCCCTCTTTGCGTGCTTCAGTGCATTCAAGTATTATTGTTTCGCGAGGCATGGTATTGAAAATAATAAACCTGAAAGATTTTCACAATCTTAAAGTAGAGTTTAATCTATGGAATGGATTTGCAAATTATTTTCAGTAACTCAAAATCTATCCTATGGAAGTTCAAAATAAAGATAACATTGGATTCATTTCTGAGAATCTTTCTAAACAATCTCAACTTAGTGGAAAAGAAATGAGCAATCTCGAAGTTCCTAAGATTGGAGAAGATAACCTAAACAGGGTGACCCAGTCGTCCGAACCATTTGTTTTTAATAAATCTGCATCTGAACAGCAAATTCAACATCCTTATCAGCATTGCCCCAAACCTGGCGAACCGATGCCAAGCGTTGATAATACCGAAGAAGCAGGTGTCGATTGCACTAGAGAACCGGACTGGAAAGTAATAGAAAGTGAAAATCTCCCCGAACATCCTTATCCAGACCAAATTCACAATGACAAATATTGGGATGAAAGAAGCTTGGATCGTGAGATTAGTGAACAGAACTACCAGGATAAATTACTCTATGATGAACAATACAACTCAGATCGAGCAAAAGAGGAGATTGACGAACATGGAAGGCCTTTCCAAAACGATGTGCTCGACCCATATTACCAAAATACGATGGATTCCAGCCATCATAATGGTTAAAGTCTAAAGATTATTATTTGTGACTGGATTTCTACCAGTAAAGATTGAACACTTTAAAGATGTTTTGGCCGTGCGTTGGAATAATGGTCAAGAATCCTATTTGGACGCTCATATTTTAAGAAATGAATCTCCAAGTGCAGAGCAAAAAGGCGAAAAGGACATTTTCGGAATTAAAACAAAGACTACTCCAAAAATTTTCCAAAAAGGAGAGGTTTCCATTAAAAAATTCGAGGAAATTGGTAACTACGCAATACGTATATCTTTCAGTGATGGACACAACACTGGAATCTACAGTTGGCAGACTCTGAAGTCGATTGAACAGGGTTAAGCGATACCCCTGTTGCTTGAGCTTACAAAATTAAGAATTTCTGTTGTTATTTCTGAATTCTCCTCTTCATTCTGTTGCTTTATTTGCTCAAGTGCCTGTGAGCGATTTAAGTCAGATTTATAAAGAATCTTAAATAGACTCTTCACCAGTTCAACCTTTTCAGAAGAAATATCAGCTCTATCCATTGCGACCTTATTGATGGAACGGACCTCAGCAGGGGAACCATCTGCAAGCATGTAAGGAGGTACATCCTGCACTAATTTCGAGCATGCTGAAAGCATAGCATACCTTCCTAATTGACAAAATTGATGCACCCCCGCACCCCACCCTATATTTACATGATCTTCAACTATTGCATGCCCACCCAAAGCAGAATGACTACTCATAATAACATGGTTTCCAACATTACAATCATGAGCCACATGACTGTAAGCAAGAAATACATTCTGGGAACCAATTGTTGTAAATTCGCCATCATTCGTGGCTACATGAGCAGTCACATATTCCCTAAATATGTTTTCGTTACCAATTTTTAATTTTGGAGTTCCGCCCTTGAATTTTAAATCGTGAGTCAATCCACCCACAAGTGCATATGGGAAAATTTCGTTATCAGTGCCAAGACAAACATCTCCCTCGACTGATGCATGATGATGTAATCTGGTGTTGTCGCCCAGCTTGGCGTCTTTTCCAACAAAACAAAATGCTCCCACATCAACATTGACTCCTAGTTGTGCTCCGTCCTCCACTATTGCCGTTGGATGAATTTTCGTACTCATTAATCCTCTTCCCGAGCTTGGGCGATCGTAAACATTAGGTTGGCAGAAGAGACTTCTTTTTCACCAACCGTACAAATTACTCTGGCAGTGGCTAATTTATCACCCCTCACTTTCTCTAGCGTAGCACATATTTTCAACTGATCTCCTGGAACCACGGGTTTTCTAAATTTTACCTTATCAGCACTCATAAAAAAGGCGACCTTTCCTCCCGACTTCCCTCTTCTCAATAAAAGAAGTCCCGCAGCCTGGGCCATAGCCTCCAACTGCATTACCCCAGGCATAACTGGATGACCTGGGAAATGTCCCGTAAAAAAAGGTTCATTAATTGTGACATTCTTTAAAGCAATCAAAGAGTTGTCTCCATCTATGGAGATGACTCGGTCAATCATCACAAAAGGGTACCTGTGAGGCAAAACATCCAAAACTCTCCGAACATCCAACTCAGTCTCTTCAGGCAAAACTATTGACTTCTCCTTATGGTTTGATGCAGCAGGAGCTTTACCCTTCGAAAACTCTAGGATTTTGGAAGTAAGTTCGGCGTTTAAAGAATGACCGGGTCTTACTGCAATAATATGAGCGTGAAGTGGTTTACCCAAAAGACAGAGGTCTCCGATCACATCCAAAATTTTGTGCCTGACAAATTCATCATCAAACCGCAAGGGTTCCTTAGACATAATTTGTCCGCCTTTAATAACCACGGCACTATCCAAACTTCCTCCGCGTATTTTTCCCAATTTTAAAAGTTCTTCAATGTCTTCGTATAAAGTAAATGTGCGTGCTGGTGCGATTTGATTAATGTAATTCTCAGGGTCGACATCTATAGACATATGTTGCACATGGACTCCCCGATCATCAGCGGAAGTGCAAGTGATCCGCAAACCATCGTGGGGTAATGCAATAATCGAACGATTTCCTGAACTTACAGAAAGTGGACTGGAAAGTTTCAAAAAATCCCTATTATCATCAAGTTCAATTGGCTCAGCACTTTTTATTAATTCAACATATGGTTTTGCTGAACCATCTAAAATTGGCGGTTCGCTAGCATTAATCTCAATAATGGCATTATCAATACCACAACCGGACAAGGCACTTAAAACATGTTCAATAGTATGAACTTTGGCATTCCCGTTAGAAATTGTAGTACTACGAACTAATTCAGTTACGCTTGATGATGAGGGCTTGATTTCTGGTTTCCCAAAAAGATCAGTTCGACGAAAAACATAACCTGAGCAGGCGGGTGCAGGTTTCAGCGTAAGAGTAACATCCTCTCCGGTATGCAAAGCTTTACCTTTAATTGATTTTTCTTTATTAAGTGATCTTTGTTTAACCGCCATGTGCTTTGGAATGAGATGTGTTCTGTCCTTTAATCATTTATGAATGAAAGAGATTACAAACGAAAAAAGAAACCACGTAAGGAAATTTCTTATTTGTTTGAAAAATTACTGCGCTCAAATTCGATCCAAAGGATAGTTTCAAGAGCTCTTATTGCCTTAAGCTTTATTATATCCTTAATTTTGGGATTACTCATATTTTTTGATTTATAAATTCAATCTATTAAGGCTTATTTTTCGGGGAAACCCGCTTCACTTAAATCCCGATTGTTTAACAAACTGAAATTCCACTTCCTGTAAAAGTCATTTTTAAGAGACTCCTCGAACGCAGTTGTATTAATAAAATCAATAAATCTTTGGTAGTTATTGAGTCCAAGGAAATCTCCGAATCTTAAGTTTGCGGAACTGCTAGAATATAAAGTCTCGACCAAGGAAACCAAATCTGGGTTTTTGTCTTTCTGATCCTCCACAGAGATGGAGGTATTTCTTAATCCCAAGTCATAAATGGTTTGTCCCAATTCATTTTCACGCCCCATAGAATTTCTTCTTAGGTTTACTCGCTGTATGGACTCCAAGTCTTTTATGAAAGATAAATCCTGCACCAAATTATTGCTCATGTGCAAGGAAACAAGATTCTTCAGACTGGAGAGAACTTGTCCATTCTTCACATGATTGTATTGGAGATGGAGTTCATTCAGTTTTGTCAGTTGTGATAATTCCCTCAAATCGCAAAGTCTGTTTTCTGACATGGAAAGGAAATTTAAATTCTTTAATTTGCCAATCCCACTGATGTCAGAAATGAAGTTGTCGTTTAGAGATAATTTTTCTAAAGCAGAAAATGAAGAAAGCCCTTCAATTCTAGCTATTTGATTGCCAGAAAGAAGAAGTACTTTCAATGAGGGGAGACTCAACATAGAATCAATCTTACTAATTAAATTTCCATTTAACTGAAGATAAGTTAGAGAAGTGAGGGAATGTATTTCTGATAAGGGATCAGAGTCCCGGATTCCATTTCCACTAACATCATTGAAGGGTTCCCCCAGATCATATTTTTTATTCCTATTGGCATCTTGATAAGATTCGACGAAACCAAGTTGATTTTCACTGGCATTTAGGGTTAACAATTTTTTGAGAGAACTTAACCCTTGTAAATCTATAAGGGAATTCTTCGAAACATTCAGATTCAGCAAATTAGAAAAGTAATTTATACCTGATAATCCTCTCAATTTATTTCCAGACAAATTTAAATGAGTAAGAGCACTTACTGAAGATTGTCCAGTATTGATAGTGGAGACATCAACAAGGTTTTTGAGCCCTGCAATTCTATTGCCGGATAAATCAAGCCTCTTGAGCTTGTTTAAACCAGATAATGGAGATAGATCCTCGATTAGATTATTACGCAAAACCAATATCTCTAAATTAAGTGCATGCTCTAAACCGCGAAGGTCCCGAAGTTGTGAATCACTCAACTCAAGAATTTTTAGCTTTTCACCTAACAAAGATTCCGTGATTTCTGATGGTGAAACCCCCAACGAACGGGAAATTTCTAATTCCAAAACGGGCTCCGGAATAAAAACTTTCTCCGAAGATTCAACTACATGAGGTGAAAGACAAACAAGGCTCCCAAATACGAGGATGAATATTTTAACTGCGTCAATCACTGGTTCAAAATACAAGTTATTCTTAATTCAACCGAGCAATCAAGTCTTTAGACTCAACGGAATCACCAACTTGGACAAGAATCTCGTCTACCATGCCATCGCAGGGTGCATAAATTGTTGTTTGCATTTTCATGGCTTCGAGGACAGCGATCTTATCTCCCTTTGAAATACTTTTTCCAACACTGGTCGCAATACTGCTTATGATTGCAGGTATTGGAGCACCTACATGTTTTTCATTGGCTGGGTCTGCTTTTTCACGAGCTTTTGCGTCTCCTTTAACTGATTTGTCCTGAACTAAGGTAGTCCTTGCTTTACCATTTAACTCAAATGTAATCGACCGAATACCTTTCTCGTCAGGATCTCCCACATGAAGAAGTTTAATGAACAAGGTTTTCCCTTCTTCGATGGTAATAGAAATTTCTTCACCAGGCTCCAAGCCGTGAAAATATGATAAAGTTGGTAAAACAGATACATCTCCGTATTTTTTCTTAAAATCCTGAAAGTCAGCAAAGACTTGCGGGTACATGATTGAACAAAATAAGTCGTCATCGGTACAACCCTTGCCAATCTTTTTCACTAAGGATTTTTTCTCCCTTGAAAGATCAATTTTAGCAGCTTTTGCTCCAGGGCGCCCCTTCATGGGTTTTTGTTTACCTAGAATAACTTTCTGAACAGCTTTGGGCCATCCTCCCTTGGGTTGCCCCAAGTTTCCTGATAATAAATCTATAACCGATTGTGGAAAACCAGTTTCTTCAGGCAAATTAATCAAATCTTCGGGTTTAACACCTTTGGTAATAAGGAAGATCGCAAGATCACCCACGCTTTTACTACTAGGGGTTACTTTTACTATATCACCCAATAAACGATTACAATTTTGGTAAGTAGTCACCACATCAGTCCACCTTTTACCCAGTCCGAGGGCAGCTGCCTGCTCACGCAAATTAGTGTATTGACCTCCGGGCATTTGGTGTTGGTAAACCTCTGCACTTCCAAATGGAGGAGATGTGTCAAATGGCGAATAATATTGCCTGACTGCCTCCCAATAAATCGAAAGCTGATTTAGTGCATCAACATCCAGCCCGGTTGATCGGGGAGAATTTCTGAGTGCATGTACAATCGAGTTCAGGTTCGGCTGACTTGTGCAGCCAGAAAGCGAAGAAATGGCTAAATCCACCACATCTACCCCTGCCTCAGAAGCTTTAATTATCGAGGAGGACGATATTCCACTGGAGTCATGCGTGTGAAAATGGATAGGAATACCAACTTCATTACGGAGGGTTTTAACTAGCTTGCTTGCGGCTAAGGGATGGCAAAGTCCTGCCATATCCTTAATTGCTAGAATATGTGCACCCATTCTCTCCAGTTCCTTAGCCAAGTCTACATAATAACTAAGAACATATTTCTCTTCATTGGAGTCGGTGAAATCTCCGGTAAAACAAACGGCTGCCTCGCAAAGCGAAGGTGTCTTTTCGACAACTGTCTCCATCGCTACCTTCAAGTTTGGAAGATAATTCAATGAGTCAAAGATACGAAATACATCCATTCCTGCTTCGGAAGAATGAATTACGAATTCACGAACAACATTATCAGGATAATTCGCGTATCCTACTGCATTTGAGCCACGAAGTAGCATTTGAAAAAGAATATTTGGGATTCTCTCTCGTAATTTATGCAATCGCTCATAAGGGCATTCGCCTAGAAATCGCATACAAGTATCGTAGGTTGCCCCACCCCACATTTCCATACTGAACAAACCTGGAACCTTCTTTGCGATGAAATCAGACACTTCAAGCATATCAAAAGTCCGCATCCTCGCCGCCATCAGAGACTGATGAGCATCCCGAAGCGTAGTATCAGTGACCATGAGAGACTTTTGTTGCCTCAACCATTTGGAGAATTTTTCTGCCCCTTGTGAAAGTAAAATATCACGCGTACCCTTGGGGGTAGTATCAACATCATCACAATCAGGAACAATAAGGGGGAGAGGGTTTTGAATTCGAGGCCTTCCTTTTACTTGTGGATTACCGTTTACAATCACTTCACCCAAGTAATTTAAAAGTTTGGATGCCCGGTCTTTCCTTGCCTTAAATTTGAAAAGACTTGGAGTAATATCAATCATTCGTGTAGTAGCGTTACCGCTAACAAATTCTTTATGAGTTATGACATTTTCAAGAAATGGTATATTCGTTTTTACCCCCCGAATTCGCATTTCACGAAGTGCTCGGTGCATACGATCCAACGCCTGTGAAAGGTTCGGTCCGGATGTGGTAAGTTTGACTAAAAGTGAATCATAAAAGGGAGTAATTATTGATCCGGTATCTCCCATTGCACCATCGAGTCTCACCCCAAATCCGGCAGCTGATCTGTAAGAAAGAATTTTACCATAATCAGGACTGAAGTCCTTTTCGGGATCCTCAGTTGTAACCCGGCACTGCACCGCGCAACCGTTTCGAGGAATATTTTCTTGGGTTGGGATTCCAATTGTCTGATCATGCAATTTTTGCTCCATTGCCACTAAGATTTGAGATCGAACAATGTCGATACCTGTTATCTGCTCAGTAACAGTGTGCTCAACCTGAATACGGGGATTCATTTCAATAAAAAACCACTCTTTGGTGTCCTGATCTAAGAGAAACTCAACGGTTCCCGCGTTATCATAACCAATTTTCCTCGCAAGCTCGACTCCAGCCTGGCACAGATCATCAATGACATTTTGAGGCAAACCAATTGAAGGTGCCACCTCAACAACTTTCTGATACCTACGCTGAACTGAACAGTCTCTTTCATGTAAATGGACTACATTTCCATGACGATCACCCAAGACCTGAACTTCCAAGTGCTTAGCTCTTCCCACATAGCGCTCCAGAAAAACGGCTGAATTTCCAAATGCACGCTCTGCTTCTCCCTGTGCCTCTTCGAGCATCGGTTTTAAATCTTCTTCTTTGGAAACGACCCGCATTCCCCGTCCCCCTCCTCCAAACGCGGCTTTGATGATTAAAGGAAATCCTATTTTCTTGCTCCATTTAAGAGCATCCGCGGGCTTGGAAACCGGATTGGGAGTAGCGGGCAATGTAGGAACTCCCGCAATATCAGCAGCTTTTTTGGCAGCGACTTTATCACCCATTTTCTCTAGCAACTCAGGCTTTGGCCCGATAAAAGTAATCCCCGCATCTTCACAGGCACGAGCAAAATTGGCATTCTCGGATAAGAAGCCGTATCCTGGGTGGATCATGTCAACCTTCTTGGCTTTGGCTATAGATATAATCGAATCAATATCAAGGTAAGCGGCAACTGGCCCTTTTCCCTGACCAACCAAGTATGCCTCATCGGCTTTAAAACGATGGACACCGAAACGGTCCTCTTCGGCATAAATAGCGACAGTCCTAAGGTTCAATTCATTGGCTGAACGAAAGATTCTAACTGCGATTTCACTTCTATTAGCTACTAGGAGTTTTTTCATGTAATTGATTTAAAATTTGAAACTCAGCATAATCACTCGAATGAAATATTTCTTCAATGATAAAAGGATCACAATCGAGGAAATAAATATACGAAATTTCCTTCCACTTGCTCGAACCAAACATCCACTCTTTCCTTGAGAACTATGAAGTATAACAGAGCAGTCATTGCCAAAAAAGGCCCGAAAGGAATTTCCACGCCCCATCCAAACTTTTCATTTTCTTGCTGATCTTTGCCACATCGAATTTTTTGGGCCACAAGAACAGGAATCATTAATACTGTACCAAGAATAGCACCTCCAAAAATTGAGAAAACGCCTCCCTGCCATCCACAAAATGCACCTATACAACCAAGAAGTTTGATGTCTCCTTGACCCAAAGCTTCCTTTTTTAGAAATGTTTCAGCGATAGACCCTATCCAAAACAAAAGGGAAGAAGAGATAATCAACCCCAAAAATGACGTCCAAAGACCAGCTATCATTTCAGATTGAAGTGGATTCAAAGAAAAACCATGCAAAACGGGAAAAAATAAAGATAAGCTCAACCCTACGAAGGAACCTCCTATGCTAAAGCGATCAGGAATTAACATTGTTTCTAAATCAATCACAGAAACAATTATCATTATGGAGGCAAAAATCATGGACAGAAAAAGAATTTGCAAATCTCCATCGAAAGAAAACTTGTAAAAAAGATATGCAAAAATTACCCCGCTCCCGAGCTCCATGAAAAGATATCGACGGGGAATTTTATAATCGCAACAGCTTGCCTTACCTTTAAGCAGCAACCATGAGACGATTGGGATATTCTGAAACCATAGTATTTTGTTTTTACAACTCGGGCAAGAGGAAGGAGGGCTTATAATTGAAAGCCCGTATGGGATACGGGTGACACATACATTAAAAAAACTTCCAACAATCGAACCCAGAATAAAACCCAGGCTGATTGAAGTAATCGGATTCTCTAACAAAAAATCAAAGTTCATCACTTAAACTACCCAAGGCAGCCTGCAACATCGTGTCTGAGCAAACCTCCCTACCCGTCCAAATTTCTAAAGCTTTAGCAGCCTGATAAACGAGCATATGCAAGCCGTTGGCAAATGGTAAACCTGCACATTCAGCTTCTTCCAAAAGTTTAGTTTTAGAGGGATTATATATCATGTCATAAACAGCACTGCCCTTACCCAGCAGAGACAAATCAAACGGGAAAGGTGAAATGTCGTTCTTATTAAGGCCACTTGCCGTTGCATTCACTATAAGCCAATCCCTGTCTAAAATTTGTTTCGCATCAACTGTGTCAAATGTTTCACCGGAAACTTCAGCGGAACCAAACCTATCATTCAAGAGATTCAACAAAGACTGCATTCGCTCTTTTGATCGATTGAGAATTTTCAATTCTCTGCATCCTTCCCTAAGGAATTGAACACTCGCTGCCCTTGCTGCACCTCCTGCACCAAGTATCAAAACAGAAGAGTCTTTGATCTGATAACCAAGATGACAGGAAACCGCTTTGCTTACTCCATAACCATCGGTATTGTACCCAACCCATTTTTGAGACTTATAAAAAAGTGTATTTACTGCTCCCATCGCTACCGCCTCTTCATCGATATTTTCAATAATGTCAAAGACCTTCACTTTGTGGGGAATAGTTAAATTTAGTCCGGTATATCCACATTCTTTTAACCTCTCCAATCCATCACCTAATTGGTCTGGATGTATATCAATTCGGCCGTAATGCCATGACGAAAAACCACACTCTTTTTTTGCTAATTTATTAAGGGCAGCATGATGAAGCAAAGGACTAATTGAGTGGCCTATTGGTTGACCCAAGACTGCCAAACCAACATTGCCGGGAGATAATGGAACAACTTCGTCGATTAAGAGCGGTTCAGGGAGCATGGGGTTCGATCTTGAGGGTTTTCTCAAATTCGACAACAAAATCCTGGAACATTTCCGCTTCTTTTTTCTTTCCCCAAAGAGCATAATGATGAGCAAGATTTCTGCATGCCCGGGCTAGTGTTTCTCCGATTGTCACAGGTAAAAGAACTGAGCCCGAACACTCATCACTCGATAATCCCAAGTAAGAACTCATTTCTTCCAATTCTATAAATCGTCCACCAGCCCAAACATCGATGTAAAAAGGAACTCTTTCAGAAAAGCACCCGACCATGAATCTGCCTGGCAGACCTATCGGCTCTAATTCCAAGCCAAGCCTTCTTGCAATTAATATGTAAATTAAAGAAAGAGTAATGGGTAGGCCTGTTTTTGTTTCTAGGACCTTATGAATGAAGCTATTATTGGGGTTCTCAAAGTTTTTTCCAGCTCCGCGGAAACTATTCTCGTGGAAAAAAACTCGATTTATTATTGCACATTGATGCTTAACTTCCATGGGAGGAACCATTAGTTCCCTGGCACGATCAGCCAGAGAATCCAAAGTCAAACTTACAACTGAAGCGTCCATGGTAGGAAAGACAGTTTTATCCAAAAGGAACCAACCACTTTCTAATTCATATCGTTGCGATTGTATAAATTGTAAGAAAATTTCTCTACCATCCGTCCAACCTAATTTTTCTTGTATAGCCCTAGCATGCTTTCCAGCTAGTGAATTATGCTTAGAAACTTTGCACAAAAAAAGTTGAGCGTTGTCTGAGTTCTCTTTGAATAATTTGAATAAAGCCTCTTTGACAACTTCTGACTCATCATCGAGCAATCGAATCAAATATTCTTCATTGGGCCATGATTCTTTACTCGGGAGAAGACATTTCATTTTCTCAAAAATTGCATTCTAAGCATTCCGAGGCAAGCAATCTTGCCAAAATTATTTATCAAGTATCTCTTTTACCAAATAAAGCAGAACCCACCCTTACAATAGTGGCACCCTCCGCAATCGCTTCCTTTAAATCTCCAGACATTCCCATTGATAGTTCGGGCAATTCTGCACCTGTTTTTAATTCCAAACGCTCTTTTAATACTCTCAGTTTCGCAAAGCATTTAGAAGCAACCTTGGTATCTCCTTCGATGAATGGTGCTATTGTCATTAATCCATTTAGCTGAATTGAATTTATTTCAAGAGCACGCTCTACCAAGAGCTCGGCTTCATCTACAGTAATCCCAAACTTTGCAGGATCATCTCCGGCATTAACTTGAATGAGAATTTTTTGACATTTAGATTTTTTCTCAGAGGCTGCCCCAATTCTTTCCAACAATTTCATGGAATCAACTGTTTGTATTCGAGCAAAGTTTCCCGTGGCCATGTTGACTTTATTACTTTGGAGATGACCAATTAATTCAAAATCAAAGTTGGGGACATCGCTCATTTTCTCGATTGCTTCCTGTACACGATTTTCTCCAACAGTTTTAAGACCAGCATTTTTGCAATATTTAACGACTTCGCTGGGCCAATTCTTTGTGACAGGTAAAAGAGTCAAACTACTCCTGGGTCGGCCTGATTTTTCACATGCATCTTCAATACGGCTATTGAGATCGGATAGATTTTGGAAGAATTCTTCTTGGGTGATCATTAGATGAATGAATATAGAATTTGCCTGAGATTAGTTTAGTTAATAGTATATTATTATGCATATCCAAAACTTCAAAACCTTTTGCGATCTAGTTGAGACTAAAAGCTTCTCCAAAGCTGCTCGTTTAAACGAAGTTACCCAATCAGCGGTCAGCCAGCAACTGAAGGCAATGGAGGCACACTACGACATGCTTATAATCGACCGCAACCAAAAGAAATTCAGACTTACCCCGCAAGGTTCGGTTCTTTATGGCACATACAAGGAAATCCTTGGACTTTACGAAAAGCTCAACTGTGACATACAGGAAATGAGTAATATAGTAAGCGGAACTATTCAAATCTCGACAGTTAATAGTATTGGTTTACATGAACTGCCTCCTTACCTGAAAGCTTTTATCAAAAAATTTCCTTCTGTTAATACGCGAGTCGAGTACAGAAGAGCTAATCTTGTTTATGAGGATGTTCTTCATGGCACAGCAGACTTGGGTCTTGTTGCCTTCCCATCACAACATAAGGAACTTACTGTTACGCCATTCGCCAACGACGAATTAATCATTGCCATGAGTCCTTTGCACAAATTGACGCGGAAAAGAGCTATTTCTATAGATGACCTTGCAGCAATGGATTTTATTGCTTTCGAAAGAGACATACCTACCCGCAAAGCGACTGATCAGATTTTGAATAAAGCAGGCGTTCAAGTTTCCATTGCCATGGAATTTGACAATGTAGAAACTGTAAAGAGAGCAATTGAGATTAATGCAGGAATTGCTATTTTACCTGCAAGCACCGTTGTTACTGAGTCGGAAAGAAAACAACTTGTCACTTATAAGTTAGAAGGAGGCATGCATAATAGACCTTTGGCAATCATTCATAAAAAAAATAGGATTTTGACGCCCGCCCTCCGATCATTTGTTGAACTTATGAAAAACAAGCCATCTGAGTAATTACACTTTCTAATACACAAGTCCTTAGGCTTTTCTAAGTTTTGCGGTAAAACTTCCTACCACCACCTTACTTTTTATAAGTATTGGTATCCTATTATCATCAACAGAATACCAGACCCTCAAAATGCCCATTGGGCTTTTCTTAAAAACACCACTTAAATTTTTCATTTCTGGGGTTGCCGAATGTGTTGTAAATTTACCTAAAGGAACTCGGACTTGCTCCTTCTCTCCGACTTTAATTGAAATGGCTAAGGTTTTTTTCCCGTCACAGGTTGAGATTACTTTCCGCTCATCTTTTTTGTGAGGATGTAACCGAAAAGCATAGACAATAGAAAGAGGGTCAAAGACATTTCCATCTATCGACAGAGGTTTATTTTTTCTACTATTTTCAGAATAAAAACAAAGTTTTTGTTCATAATCAAATTTTACATCAACTGACTTAACCGTCTTCCCCTCCTGCTGATTCTTGCTGTAATATAAACTCCTGGTAAAAGAATAATCAACTTCGCTACGAACTCTCGTACGAACTTTGTAAAAAGCATCAGCAAAATCATTTGTGGAAACAGAAAAATTTATTTGCCAGTATTTCAGCGGAGCCTCTTTAATTAAATTAATTTCAAGAGTTGCCCTGCCCACGGGAATAAATCCCCAACTTATGTCATATTCTAACTTTTCTCCTGCTTTGAATGGGAAGTCAGGTAAATCCTTGGAAGATAAGGATAAGGCGAAGCAAACAAAAATCAGGCTTACAAAAAAACCAGATCTCACTTTCATACTAAGTAACTTTTTCTAACTTCCATATATCCTCTGCATACTCCGCAATAGTTCTATCCGAAGAAAACTTACCGGAACCAGCCACATTATTTATGACCATTTGGGCCCAGTGGCTTTTATCTCCAAAAGCTTGATCTACTTTTTCTTGTGCCTCTATGTATGCACGGTAATCAGCAAGAACAAAATATGGATCCCCCCATTCAAGGAGACTTTTTGATAGATCAGATAGGACTTTGCCCTCATTAGGTGAAAAGTAGTCAGAAGCAAGCCAATCAATTACAGCTTTTAACTCGTCATCTTTTTCGTAAATGGAATAAGGCTCATAGCCGCTAGAGCGAAGTTCTTCAATTTCTTCGACTGTTTTTCCAAAGATAAAGATATTATCCTCACCCACTTCTTCTCTAATCTCAACATTAGCACCATCCAAAGTGCCTATGGTTAATGCGCCATTGAGTGCAAACTTCATATTACCGGTGCCAGAGGCCTCCTTACCTGCGGTTGAGATCTGCTCGGATAGATCACTTGCCGGTATTATCCTCTCTGCTATGGAAACGCCATAGTTTGGCCAAAAAATCACTTTTAATCTATCTTTTATTCTCTCATCTTCATTAATTCTTTGTGCGACAAGATTGATTGCATGAATAATTATTTTCGCCAAGTGATAACCAGGTGCTGCTTTGGCTCCAAAAATAAACACTCTTTTATTAATTTGTGAGTCAGGATTTTGCAAAAGTCTACGGTACAAGGTCAGAATATGCAGAAGATTCAAATGTTGTCTTTTGTATTCGTGCAATCTTTTGATTTGGGAGTCGAAGATAGCTTCAGGGTCAAGCTCAACTCCCATTTTGTTCATGACCATTTCGGCAAAAGTAACTTTATTTCTAAACTTAATTGCCATTATTTCCTGTTGAAAGGACTGATCGGTTGCAAGCTTCCCCAAGTCCCGCAACTTGGCTAAGTCCGTTTTCCATCCTGCTGGAATCTGTTGATCGATTAAATCAGCTAACTCCGGATTACAACCAAGCAACCATCTCCTTGGAGTAATCCCATTGGTCTTGTTGTTAAATCGATCAGGATAGAGCTCAGCGAAATCACGAAGCAGTCGTTCTTTAAGGAGTTTCGTATGCAAAGCTGCAACTCCGTTGACTGACCGGCTCGCAACAACAGAAAGAAAAGCCATACGAACCTGTCCATCTGCAACAATGGACATTCGCGAAACCCTCTCCTCATCTGCTGGAAAACTGGTTCTTACTTCCTCTTGAAATCTGCGATTAATTTCTCGGACTAATTGCAGATGTCGCGGTAGGACCCTTGCAAATAAATCCTCGCTCCAAGTTTCAAGAGCTTCAGGTAAAAGCGTATGGTTCGTATAAGCAAATGTGTTTCTCACTAACAGCCAAGACTCTTCCCAACCCATTCCCTCCTCATCCAGGAAAAAACGAAGTAGTTCCAATACAGCAACGGCAGGATGAGTATCATTGAGCTGTACAACAACCTTTTTGGGAAATTGGTTCCAATTTTTGCCATGTTCGCGAATAAATCGACGAATCATATCCTGAAGAGAACAAGAAACGAAAAAATATTGCTGAACGAGTCGCAACTCCTTCCCACTCTCTGTTTCATCATTAGGGTAAAGAATTTTAGAGATACTTTCCCCCATTGCTTTTTCACGAACGGCCTCGACATACCCACCTTGATTGAAGACTTCAAAATCGAGTTCTTGTGAAGATTTAGATTCCCAAAGTCTGAGAAAGTTAACGGTTTCGGTCTCAAAGCCAACAATTGCAAGATCATATGGCATTCCCTCGACTTCCTTAAAGCCAGTCCAGCGTGGTCTATAATTACCCATATCATCATACTCATGCTCGACATGCCCGTAGAGTTTGACTTTTTGCATGTATTGAGGACGAACAATTTCCCAAGGATTACCATTCCTGAGCCAGTCATCAGGTTTTTCAACTTGTCGTCCATTTGCGAAGCTCTGCCGGAACAAACCAAACTGATAATGTATACCATAACCAATTGCCGGAAGATCCATTGTAGCCATGGAGTCCAAAAAGCATGCAGCTAAACGGCCCAAACCCCCATTGCCTAAGCCCATGTCGTGTTCTTCCTCAAAAAGATCATCTAGTTCAAAACCCAACTCTTTTACTGCCTCGGAAACTGGTTCAATAACTCCAGAGTTATAGAGATTAGAATTCAATAGCCTTCCCATTAAATACTCCAGACTGAGATAATATACCCTGCGAGATTTTACTTCTCCATGCCTTTCTTGGGTTTGGATAAAACGATCCACAATTCGATCTCGCACAGCATAACAAGTAGCCATCCATATTTCCTTTTTAGAAGCACTTTTCAAATCCCTCGCAAGGGTAATTCGAAGATGCCTTACAATGGACTCCTTTAGTTCTTTGACTGATGAGTGTTCTACCATTTTGAATTAGTGTAGGTTATACTGAGGATGATAAATTGATTCTAAGATATGTCGTTGGCAATGATCATGCCAACAGCAGGGAATATCAAAGGTTGGCTAATATTTAGCTTCTTTATTCAGCTGAAAAACGATGGATTGTCTTGTGAGTGTAGACTTGGTTTGGAAGTAAGATACATGATTTCCAACCATCTTGGCCCTGTCTATTTGGACTGTCTGGAAATACTTGTGTCTCAAGGCACATACCAGAACGCAAGGCATAGGGCTTACCGCCATGCCCAATAAGCGTCCCATCCAAATAATTACCTGAATAGAACTGAATACCTGGTTGGTCCGTAAAAATCTTCATTACACGACCAGACCCCTGGTGACGGAGAGTGGCCGCGTGACTCAGTCCTTCCTCATTCTTCTCAGGACCTACCAGCCATGTATGATCATACCCTTTACCGAACTTTAATTGTTCGTGATCCATTTCGATTCGTTTACCAATTCTAGCATATTTCCGAAAATCAAAGGGAGTGCCCACAACACTCTGTATTGCAGTTGGAATATTGGTTTCGTCCGTAGCTACAAACTGACTACCTGGTAGCAGAAGATCATGATCTAAAATTGTTTCTGCTCCCTCTCCTGCTAAGTTAAAATAAGTATGATTGGTCAAATTAATAACCGTTGGTTTATCAGTGGTTGCTTCATATTCGATAACCAACTCATTTTCGTTATTCAATATGTAGGTTACTTTACACTTTAAACTACCCGGATATCCTTCCTCACCATCTGGACTGGTTCTCGAAAATTCAATTCCTGTATCTGTTTCGAGCACTTTTGTCTTCCACAAGTATTTATCAAAACCTTTATCTCCTCCGTGCAAATGATTCGAACCATTATTCACGGCAAGTTGAAATTCCTTACCGTCCAAGTTGAATTTGCCTTTCGCAATTCGGTTAGCGTATCGACCAGTAATACAACCGAAGTAAGGGCTTTTCTCCAAGTAATCTTCAAGTGAAGAAAATCCAAGCGAGACATTACTGAATTTCCCATTCCGATCCGGTGCATATATTTCCTTCACCGTACCACCATAGTCTAAAATACCGACCCGCATCCCATTGGCATTGGATAAGGTATACTTGCTGATTTCGGTGCCGTCAGGCAACTTTCCAAAGTTACTTTTTGAAACTGTCATTGGCTTTACGGATATTTGTTTCTTTTTTTCAAACCCAAGGCTTTGCTTCCCAGATGTGTAAATGGATTTACTTTTTTCTCCAATATAATGAGTGCCCTTCATTAAAGTATCTTTCGTCTTAGCCCCATACTCTGAAATAACGCACCCCGAAGCAAAAAGGATGAGAGCAAACGAAAAGATAGAAATAGATGTTTTCATTAGTTTAATTATCATTAGTCCTCTATTCCATGGATTGAGCATCAGTGGAAGCAAATATTTCATTAATTAACTATTCCTACAGTTTCCTTCTAAATCGGCTCTCAAAATCCCTTGTGGGAATTTCGAAGTAGGTAGGATTTCCTCCAGGGCAAGAAAATGGATTTTTGCACTGGTGTAATTGCTTTGCCAAAGCAATCATTTCGTTATCCGAAAAATCTCTACTCTGACCTTTTTTCACCTTGGATTTCCGTATCATAACTTCCCGTAAAATCTCAATGATTTGAATACTCTTACCACGATCTCTTGAAACCTCAAGATAGTCTATCAAAAAACTCGAAGAACTCTCTTGGTCTAGCCACTCTGGACACCCTTGAACGCGGAAATAATTTCGACCAAACTCCTCAATTTGAAAACCAATTTTTGCCAACTCCTTCATATCATCAAGCAATCTCTTCGAATCAATTGCGTCTAATTCTAAGCTTTCTGGCATCAGAAGGTTCTGGGATGGGTGGCAATTTTCATTCAGCAAAGAGTTCTCGAACTTTTCAAATGTCACCCTCTCGTAAGCGGCCCTTCCATGAAAAGCCACCAACCCTTCTTTAGTGGAGAACAATGCTAAATCCCCTTGAGGCCGGTCTATAAGTCTCCAGCAGGCAAATGCATCACTTCGAGTACCCACGAGAATTTCTTCGATCAATTCACTTTGTTGATAATGTCCTCCCTGTTGAACTTCGTCGCTTTTTTCATCTGAAAATAACAATTTTTCAGTCCCTGAAACTTTGCTTAATTCAGGATTAAAATGCTGAGGGTCTTTCTTTTCCCGGAGTCCATGAAAACTGAGGGCCGCAGGATCAATCTGCGGAACACTTTTTTGGGCGTCCTTATCGTATTCATAATTTACTGCAGGCACATTTATTGAGTTATTCCTTGTCTCGTGATCTTGATTTTTCAGCAGCACACTTTCTAATAAAAAATTTCTTATTTTAAAATCCTGCCGGAAACGGATCTCTTTTTTGGATGGATGTACATTCACATCAATTGACTCCGGATCAATCTCGAGAAATAATATAGCAATGGGAAACCTTCCCTTCGGAACAAATGTGTGAAAAGCTTCAATAGTTGCATAAGACAAAGTTTTGCTGTCCACCGGTCTTTGATTTACGAAGAAAATCATTTCCTTTCTTGTTGAGCGGCTTTGCCCGGGTTTCCCGATTAAACCTTTTAGCATCATGCCATCCTTGTCGTTATGTATAGCAACAAGAGCCTCAGAAAAATTTTTCCCGAAAATCTCGCTCACTCGATCTTGCATACTATCACAAGCTGGAGATTTAAAAATCGTCCGCCCGCCCTCTTTAAGCGCGAAATCAATATTTGGGTGAGCTAATGCATACAACTTAGCTAAATGCATTAAATGCGTAGACTCTGTGACAACGGTTTTCAGAAATTTTCTGCGACCCGGTACGGAATTAAACAGGTGAGAGACTTCGATTCTTGTACCTTTGGGCATTCCACAATCCTTGACGTGAATCAATTTTCCTCCGTTAACAAAAATTTCACATCCTTCGTCTTCAGATTCCGGACGAGTTCTCATAGTAAAACGGCTCACACTTGAGATCGAAGGAAGAGCCTCTCCCCTAAAGCCAAAACTTCGAATTTTATTTAAGTCTCTTGCTTCTCGAATTTTACTTGTTGCATGCCTCTCGAGACTCAGCAGTGCCTGGTCCTGCGTCATTCCATGACCATTATCTTCAACTCTGATGTAAGACTTCCCTCCGTCTCTAAACTCAATTTCAATTTTTGTAGCCTTTGCGTCTACACTATTTTCAAGCAACTCCTTTACCACAGAAGCAGGTCTTTCTACCACTTCACCAGCAGCAATTTGGTTGGCTACCCTGTCAGCCAAAATTCGAATTTCGCTCATCTATCAATTGCTACTCTGCAGAATAAAAAGGGACAATGTGAAATTGCTCACAGATTCTTTATAGCTTGGGTATATCCAAAAAGTTTGAAATATACCTAGCATGTCAAACCAACTAGCATCCGAACCAAGCTTGTTCCTGCAACAGCATGCGAATCAAACTGTAGAATGGATGACTTGGTCGGATGAAGCTTTTAACAAAGCAGAAAGACAAGACAAGCCATTACTCATATCGATAGGTTATTCAGCCTGTCATTGGTGCCAGGAAATGTCTAGAAATTGTTTTGATGACCCTTACATAGCAAAATTGATGAATCGTCATTTTGTATGCATTCTCATAGATCGGGAAGAGCGTCCTGACTTAGACCATGCGTACATGGAGGCAGTAATGATGTTTAATCAATCAGCCGGGTGGCCACTAAATGTTTTTTGTCTGCCCAATGGTCGCCCATTTTGGGGGGGCACCTATTTCCCCAAGGAAGATGTAGGTAATGACATCGCTCCTTGGCCCCATGTGTTAGTTCGGGTTGCCGAACACTATCGAAATGAGCGAGGCGAATTGATCGAAAATGCCAACAATGTGATTGCTAACCTGGAGCATTCTAATAACGCGACAAGCAGTAAAGAAGCCTCTATCAGTCCAAAACTTTTTATCTCTTCAGCTCAAAGATTATGCGCTCAACACGACGAAGAGCACGGAGGATTCGGTCCAGCACCTAAATTCCCCTCTCCTATGAAATTAGACTTTTTACTATCACTAGTGGAGTCGCAGACCATTAGAGAAAACACTGGCTTATTAAAACAAATTAAAAATTGTCTTAGTAAAACACTTAGTTCTCTTGGGCATAAAGGTATTTTTGATCATGTTGGGGGTGGATTCTTTCGATATAGTAGAGATAAAGAATGGACTCTTCCCCATTTTGAAAAAATGCTATCGGACAATGCACTTCTTCTTTCAACCTTTTCAAGAGCATACAGGGAATTAAGAGACGAAAATCATGCAATTGTAGTACGAAAGATACTAATTTGGCTCAACCGTGAAATGGGAAACCCTACTACTGGCTTCGGGTCATCAGTTAGTGCTGATACAGATGGTGTCGAAGGTGGGTATTATCTTTGGGATCAGGCTACACTCAAAAGCGTGCTCGGCAATGAGACGGGGAAACTTTTTTACGATTCTTTACCAGTTAATGTTAAAAACCTCAAACTTCCTCAATTCATTCCAAACAAATTAGTAAATGAACGGGACCAATTATCTAATTTTGAAAAATTAAACACCAGCCTTGGTGGTACAAAAAAGGCCATCTTGGACGAAAAAAGAATTCTTTCGACAAATGCACTGACTATTACTGGACTCGTTGAAGCTGCGATTTCGCTAGGGGAGCCAAGTCTTATTAAGGATGCGTACTTGCTTGAGAATTGGATTTCAGAAAACATGATAAACGATGATTTTTCCCTTCAAGGCGTTCATTACCCGGGGCACAGCAACATAGAATCTTTCGGTACCCTTGATGATTATGCTTATTATGCAAAAGCTCTTCTTTCACTTGCTTCAGTTTGCGAATTAGTTGAGCAAGGTTCTTCTGAAAACTTAATTAAAAAATCCTCTCACATTACCCAAAAAGCCTTTGAGCTTTTTAAGGATGTGGACTCTGCGGGTTATTATTTTTCAGATAGAAAACTAACTCCAGCGCCTCCTGCACGAAAAAAAGTTTGGCATGATAAGGATACCCCAGCAGGAAATTCCATTCTGATCAATGTACTTTCATGGCTCAACCATCTTCGCGGAGAAGAAAAGTCAAAACACGAGTTCTTCGAGGAGACTTCCACTTATGCAATGATCACCCAAAACGCACCAGATGGAACAGCTCATGCACTCAGATCATTAACTGAAGAGGCTATTGGTCTGCTGAGTGTTTATTTTCCGGTGGGTAGTGAAACTTTTCTTACAGAAAAGCTAAGTGAATTTCCTATTCGTCCTTTCTTTCTCAGACCCCACACTCATAAGATTTTAAATTATGAGTTACGAATTGGAGATTCAGAAAAGGTTTGGAAATTTGAGGAATTGGATGACCTGTTGAAGTTTTTAAAGAATTAGTTTTCTTTCTTTTCTTTTTCGAGAAGTTTACTCAATGTTCTCCCATCTTCCCTAACCACTTTTTCTGCAATTTCCACCAAGTC
>Ga0181567_10000552_pt1 | contig 28388 bp, 25 predicted proteins | sample 101ome_14_FD_133761 | JGI IMG/M metagenome (GOLD analysis project Ga0181567, IMG submission 133761) | Coastal salt marsh microbial communities from the Groves Creek Marsh, Skidaway Island, Georgia - 101403AT metaG (megahit assembly) | ecosystem: Environmental > Aquatic > Marine > Intertidal...
TGCAGGCGGGATACTCGACGATCTGATGGTCACCAATGTCGGCGACTATCTGTTCCTGGTCGTCAACGCCGCCTGCAAGGAGGCTGATATCGCCCACCTGAAATCCGGCCTGCCGCCGGGTATCGCGGTGGATGTGCTGGACGATCGGGCACTGATTGCCCTGCAGGGCCCCTCCGCCGCGGTAGTACTGTCAAAACACGCCCCAGGCGCGGAAAACATGCCTTTTATGACGGCACTACCGTTCAGTATGGCCGGTAGTCCGGTGGCGGTCACCCGTTCCGGCTATACCGGCGAAGACGGGTACGAGATTTCCATCCCGTCCGCGGACGCGACTCGCATTACCGAGATGCTGCTGGCCGACGAGGCGGTCGAGCCGGCGGGTCTCGGTGCCAGGGATTCGTTGCGGCTGGAAGCGGGGTTGTGCCTGTACGGCCACGATATCGACGAAACCACCACCCCGGTCGAAGCGGCGCTGACCTGGTCTATCGGAAAGCGCCGGCGCGAAGAGGGTGGTTTCCCGGGCGCGGCGACGATCCAGCGACAGATCGCCGACGGGGCGTCCCGGAAACGCGTCGGTATCCTGCCGGACGGCAGAGCGCCCGCACGGGAAGGCACGGAAATCACGGACGCACAGGGAAATTCCATCGGTGCGGTCACGTCGGGCGGATTCGGTCCGTCCTACGGCGGACCGGTGGCCATGGGGTATGTCGATGCAGAACACGCGGCGAAGGGCACGCCGGTGCAACTGGTGGTGCGCGGCAAGCCGCGCCCCGGCCGGATCGCCGGCATGCCCTTCGTTCCCAACAGATATTACAGAGGCGAGGAGTGACAATAATGAGCGATCTCAAATATTCGAAGGAACACGAGTGGGTACGCCTCGACGGCGATGTCGCGACGGTGGGCATCAGCGAATTCGCGCAGGAACAGCTGGGCGACGTGGTCTTCGTCGAACTGCCGGATGTCGGCAAAGTCGTCGAACAGAACGGCGATGCCGCCGTCGTCGAATCAGTGAAAGCGGCGAGTGAGGTCTACGCGCCGGTTTCGGGCGAGGTGGTCGATGTAAACGCCGCCCTGGAAGATGACCCGGAACTGGTCAACCGCGCACCGACCGGCGATGGCTGGTTCATGAAGATCAGGATCAGCGACCCGTCCCAGCTGGACGGCATGATGGACGAAGCCACCTACATGGACTTCGTGGCGAGCCAGAGCTGATGCGATATCTGCCGCTGACAGAGACCGACCGCCGGGACATGCTGGCGGCCATCGGCGTGCCGTCGGTCGATAGCCTGTTTCGTGATGTGCCGGAAAGCGTGCGGCTTACCGACACCGTCGATCTGCCGGATCATCAGGGCGAGCTGGAGGTCGAGCGCGCCATCGGGGCGATGGCGGCGGAGAATACCTCAGCCGGCAGCGTGCCGTTCTTTCTCGGCGCCGGCGCCTATCGGCATCATGTGCCGGCGACGGTGGATTACATGATCCAGCGCGGCGAATTCCTGACCTCCTACACGCCCTACCAGCCGGAAGTATCCCAGGGTACGCTGCAATATCTGTTCGAATTCCAGACTCAGGTGGCATTGGTCACCGGTATGGATGTCGCCAATGCGTCGATGTACGACGGAGCCACGTCCTGCGCCGAGGCGGCGTTGATGGCCCGCCGGGTGACCAAGCGCGGCGACGTGGTGCTGTCTGGCGGTCTGCATCCGCATTACGTGGAAACCACCGAAACTCTGCTCAAATATCTGGAGGCCGGTATCGACATACTGCCGCCGGATGTCGGCGGTGATGAAGACCTTGTCTCGCATATCGGCGACAACACCGCCTGTGTCGTCGTTCAGTATCCCGATCTGTTCGGTCGCGTGCGCGATTTACAGCCGATCGCCGATGCCTGTCACGATGCCGGCGCACTTCTGGTCGTGGCGATGACCGAAATCGTCGCGCTTGGCGCGTTGAAGCCGCCGGGCGAAATGGGGGCCGATATCGTCGCCGCCGAGGGCCGGTCCATCGGCAATCCCCTGAATTTCGGCGGTCCCTACGTGGGTTTGTTCGCCACTCGGGACAAGTACGTGCGACAGATGCCGGGACGCCTGGCAGGGGAGACTGTTGATGTGGATGGCAAGCGCGGCTGGGTGCTGACATTGTCGACGCGCGAACAGCACATCCGGCGCGAAAAGGCGACCAGCAATATCTGCACAAATTCCGGTCTGTGCGCGCTTGCCTTCACCATTCACATGTCGCTGCTGGGCGAGGACGGGTTTCGCCGCCTGGCGATGCTCAATCATGCGAAGACCGTGCAACTCGTCGACAAGCTCAGCGCCGCCGGACTGACGGTCCTTAATGACGGATTCTTCAACGAGATCACGGTCGATCTGGGACGGGCGGCGGCCCCGCTCGTCGACGACCTGGCCGCGCGCGGCGTCCTCGCCGGCGTGCCGGTGTCGCGTCTGCTGCCGGAGCGCCCGGAAGTCGAGAATCTGCTGCTTGTCGCGGTTACGGAAACCGTGACGGATGATGATGCGGACAGCCTCGTCTCAGCCCTGAAGGAGGCCGCGTGATGGAAGGCGAAACCTTTACCGGGAACAGAGGGCTGCGCATCGAGGAGCCGCTGATTTTCGAACAGGGCGCGCCCGGTCGTTGCGGCGTCGATCTGCCGGAACCGCCGACGGTTCAAAACCGTCTGGGCGGGCTGGAACGGCAGGATGCGATTGGTCTGCCCGGACTGTCGGAGCCGCAGGTCATGCGGCACTACACGCGGCTCAGTCAAAAGAACTATGCGATCGACGCGGGTTTTTATCCGTTGGGGTCGTGCACAATGAAGCACAACCCGCGGCTCAACGAAAAGATGGCGCGGCTGCCGGGCCTTGCGGACATCCATCCGTTGCAGCCCGCATCGACGGTGCAGGGCGCCTTGCGGCTGATAGATACGCTGGCGCACTGGATCAAAACCCTGACCGGCATGCCGGGCGTGGCGATGTCACCCGCCGCCGGTGCGCACGGAGAGCTGTGCGGCCTGATGACGGCGCGGGCGGCGCTGGAGGCGCGGGGCGATGCCCGCAAACGCGTGCTGGTGCCGGATTCCGCTCACGGGACCAATCCGGCGACTGCGGCTATTTGCGGTTATGCCGTCGAGGCGATCCCGCTGAACGATCGTGGGCGGGTGGATCTTTCCGCGCTGAAAGCGGCGCTGGACGAAGACGTAGCCGCGTTCATGCTGACCAATCCGAACACCTGCGGCCTGTTCGAAGACGAAATACTCGAACAGGCCCGGGCGGTGCACGATGCCGGCGCGTTTTTCTATTGCGACGGCGCCAATTTTAACGCCATCGTCGGGCGGGTGCGGCCGGGAGATCTTGGCATCGACTGCATGCATCTCAATCTGCACAAGACGTTTTCCACGCCTCACGGCGGCGGCGGTCCGGGCAGCGGGCCGGTGGTGCTGTCGGAAGCGCTGGCGCCTTATGCGCCGCTGCCCTGGGTGGTTCATGGCGAAGACGGTCTGGAACTGGTCGAGCATGCAGCGGATGCCGGTGACGCGAAGCCCTACGGACGGATGAAGGCGTTTCACGGCCAGATGGGCATGTTCGTCCGCGCCCTGGCCTATATGATGAGCCATGGCGCCGACGGGCTGAAGCAGGTCTCGTCCGACGCGGTGCTGAACGCCAACTACCTGCTGGCGCGTCTGTCGGACGAGCTGACGCTGGCTTATGACGGTCCCTGTATGCACGAGGTACTGTTCGACGACAGGTTCCTGAAAGGCACCGGTGTCACGACGCTCGATTTCGCCAAGGCGATGATCGACGAAGGTTTTCATCCAATGACCATGTATTTCCCGCTGGTCGTTCACGGTGCGCTGCTGATGGAGCCGACGGAGACAGAAAGCAGGGAAAACCTAGATCAGTATATCGACGCTGTGATCGACCTGGCGCGTCGGGCGAAGGCCGGCAACGCGGAGGCGTTCCAGCAGGCGCCCGTCCACACGCCGCGCCGGCGGCTGGACGAAACCGCCGCGGCCCGCCGCCCGGTCCTGCGCTGGAAACCGGATCCGGTTGCCGGCGAAGCGGCGGAGTAAATTCTTAGGTCCTTCGGGACAGCCCCGCGGGCTGTCCCGAAGGATGTCAGGGCGCAGACAATATAAAAAGGCGGGGAAAAACCCCGCCTTTTGAATTTCCGCTTGTCCGCAGCTGTCAGTGCAGTTTTTGCGACAGATCCGATATCGCTTCGTCCACCATCGCGCCTGCGCGCGCACCGTCCAGCTTGTCGGCGATCAGGGCCCGGGTCGCGTCGACCGCGATCTCGACCGACATCGCGCGGACTTCGCGGACGGCATCCGCTTCCGCCTGCGCGATCTTCTCCATTGCCAGCTCTTCGCGGCGTTTCAGCGTCGCTTCGAGGGCTTCGGCGCCTTCCCTCGCGATGCGATCGGCTTCTTCCTTGGCGCGGGCAACCATGGATTCGGTCTCTTTGACGGCATCGCGTTGCTTGCGCTGGTACTCTGCAAGCAGTTGCTGCGCTTCCTCGCGCAGGCTGGCGGCTTCGTCGAGGCTGGCCTTCACCGCATCGACGCGGGCGTCGAGCATCCCGAGGATGGGTTTCCGTAAATAGACGGCGGCCAGCACCGCAAGGATGAGAAAGCCGACGGCAACCCAGAAAGTCGGATCATGAAACATCAGCTTCTTCCCTGAATCGCGGCGGTCACGGCGGCTTCGGCGTCTTCAGCTGCGACCTCCGTCCCGATCAGGCGGGACGTCGCGGCCTGCGCCACTTCGACCGAGACGGACTGGATGTTTTCGATCGCTGCGGCGCGGGCCTTTTCGATCCGCGATTCCGCTTCGGCGACATCCGCCTTGATCTTCTCGGTCAGCGCATCCTGTCGGGCCGCTGCGTCGGCCGCGAGTTTTTCATTCGCGGCCCGGATTACATCCTGCGCGTCCGACCGCGCATCGGCGACCAACTTCTCGTAGGCGGCGACGGCTTCGTCCGCCTCTTTCCTGAACTCCTCCGCCTTGCGGATGTCTTCGTCGATCCGTTCCTGGCGTTCGAGCAGGATCGACGAAACCCGCGGCAGTGCCGCTTTCCAAAGGATGAGGTAGAGAAACCCAAACGTGATCACCAGCCAGAAGATCTGGCTCAGAAACGTATGGATCTGTTCAAGTTGAGGCATCGGTCAGCTTTCCCCGACGGGTGTGTCAGCCGAAGAGGATGATCAGCGCGATAACCAGCGCAAACAGCGCGATGGCTTCCACGAGGGCAAAGCCCAGCATGGTCATCGTGAAGACTTCGCCGCGGGCGGCCGGGTTGCGGCCAACGGCGGTGATGAAGGCCGAGAACACGTTGCCGATACCGATACCTGCGCCGATAACGCCGATCACGGCAAGGCCGGCGCCGATAAGCTTGGCTGCTGCTTCTTCCATTTGTCAGTTCCTTTCTTGACTATGTTTCGTGCATGACGGGCGGAAGTCCTTTTCCGCCGCCCTGTTTAGTGGAGATGCAATGCATCGTTGATGTACAGGCAGGTTAGGATCGTGAACACGTATGCCTGCAAAAACGCGATCAGCAGTTCCAGAGCGGTCAGCGCGCCGACGAACGCGAGGGGCAGAACGCCCGCGGCGCCCAGCAGCGGCACGAAGCCCGCAAAGACTTTGAGAAGCGTGTGTCCGGCCAGCATGTTGGCGAACAGACGCATGGCGAGGCTGATGGGACGCGAGAGGTAGGAAATAACCTCGATCGGAATCATCAGCGGCCACATCCACAGCGGCACGCCCGGCGGGACGAAAAGCGAGAAAAAGTGCATGCCGTGCTTCGCGAAACCGAGAATGGTCACCCCGGTGAAGACGACCATCGCCATGGCAAATGTGACGGCGACGTGACTGGTGAAAGTGAAGCTGTAGGGCACCATGCCGAGCATGTTCCCGAACAGGATGAACATGAACAGCGTGAAAATGAACGGGAAGTACTTGCGGCCTTCATTGCCGACTGTGTCACGAATCAGATTGGCGACGAATTCGTAGCACATCTCCGCGACGACCTGCCATCGGCCCGGGATCATTGCGCGTTTGCGCGTACCGGCCAGCATCAACAGGCATATCAGCGCAACCGTGATCACCATCATCAGCGCAGAATTGGTGAAGGAGATATCGTTGCCGGCAACCTCGATCGGGATCAGTTCCTTGATCTCGAATTGTTCGAGTGGGCTGTGTTTCTCGCCGCCGTGTGTATCAGTAGCCAACGGTTATTCCCCGTCTCGATCCATCTTTGTGTCTTCGGACGACCGCCGGTCCGCCGGCTTGTATCCGATCGCGCCGCCCTGGTTCTGGACGACCCGGTAGACATTGAACATTCCCGCTGCCGCCCCCAACAGGAAGAACACCAGCATGAACCATGGTTTCGTACCAAGCCAGCTATCGAGCAGCAGCCCGAAACCGACCCCGATGACCAGTGCCGCGACCAGTTCCGTTCCGATGCGCATTGCAAATCCCAGACCGCCCTGTGAAGATTTAGGGTTTTCGGTCCGCCCGGCTGCAACGTCCTGTTCGCTGCGAAACCGGCGTAACCGTTCGTCCAAATCCTTATGGGAGTCCCTAGGTTCGCGCTCCGTCATCGAGAATTGATGCGACATGATCTTCGCAGACGATTTCGCGCCTGCGAAAGCGAGCGCACAATACGGTGTGCCCCATACCCTGTCAACCCTCGCCTTTGGCATATAACATGTTGATAATAAACAGTAAAAAGAACTGCGTCAGGCTGTCTCACGGAGTCGTTCCGCGGTCTGCAGATCGACCGAAACAAGCTGCGAGACGCCGCGTTCCGACATGGTGACGCCGTACAGGCGATCCATCCGCGCCATGGTCAGGCGGTGATGGGTGACCAGCAGGAAACGGGTGCTCGACTGACGGCTCATTTCATCCAGCAGCGTGCAGAAACGGTCGACGTTGCTGTCGTCCAGCGGCGCATCGACCTCGTCCAGCACGCAGATCGGCGTCGGATTGGTCAGGAACACCGCGAACAGCAGCCCTAGCGCGGTCAACGCCTGCTCGCCGCCGGACAGCAGCGTCATGCTCTGCAGACGCTTGCCGGGCGGGCTGGCGAACACTTCGAGACCGGCTTCCAGCGGATCGTCCGCTTCGGTCAGCCGCAGATGCGCCCTGCCGCCGCCGAACAGCTTGGCGAACAGTTCGCGGAAATGCTGATCGACCTCGTTGAACGCCGTCACCAGACGTTCGCGGGCCTCGCGGTTAAGCCCGGAAATCCCCTGGCGCAGCCGCGCGATCGCGGCGATCAGATCTTCGCGCTCTGTTTCCATGCCGCGGATTTTTTCGTCCAGTTCCGACGCTTCCTGTTCCGCGCGCAGGTTGACCGGGCCCATATTGTCGCGTTCGCGCTGCAGGCGTTCCAGCTTGGTCTCTACCGCGTCCTGCGGCGGCAGATCGTCTTCCTCGTCGATGCCGACGGATGACAGGCAGTCTTCCGGCGCGCATTCCAGCCGTTCGGTAATGCGTTCGGCGATCACGGCCAGCGACTGGTCGATCTGCTCGACTGCCGCTTCGCGCCGCACGCGGTCTTCGCGGGTTTCCGACAGGCGGCTTTCCCGGTTGCGGAGCTCGCGGGTCAGCTCCTCCAGCCGGGTCTCGGCGGCGGCGAGATTGTCGGCTGCTTCGTTGCGGGCGGCTTCCGAGGTTTCGATCCGGTCCAGCAGGGCGGAACGTTCGGTGGCAATTTCCTGGGGACGTGCTTTCAGCTTTTCCAGTTCGGCCGTTTCCTGCGTCCGACGGGCAGCCAGCTGTTCCAGCTGTTTCATCGCGTTCGCGGAGCGGTTCTTCCAGGATTCGAGATCGTTGGCGATGACCTGCAGGCGCAGAATGCGCGTTTCCGATTCCTGATCCAGCCGGTCGTGCGCGCTGCGGATTTCCGCAAGCGATGTGCGTTTCCCGGCAAGTTCGACCTGTTTTTCCTCGACCGTGCGCCGCCGGTCGGCGACATCGGCAAGGCCTTCCAGTTCTTCGCGGGCCGCTTTTTCCTGCGCGTCAAGCTCGGCGACATCGGCGTTCAGGCTGTCGATCGCGTCCTTGAGACCGCTGACGCGGGATCGCGCGTCCGCTGTGCTTTCGGCCAGCGCCGAGGCGTCATCGTTGGTTTTCTGCGCGTCGGCATCGGCGGCCCACACCGCTTCGCGAGCCCGCCGTTCGGCATCCGCCGCTTCACGTGCGGCGGTGGCGGTGCGTTCTCTTTCCGCACGCGCGTCGGCGGCCTTTTTCTCCGCCGTCTCCAGTTCGTCGCGCATTTCGTCCAGCCGGTTGCGTTGGGCAAGTCGGGTGGCGGCGGCGGTTGGGGCGCCGGAAGCAGCGGTATACCCGTCCCAGCGCCACAGTGCGCCGTTGGCTGAGACCAGTCGCTGACCCTGTTCCAGGTCCGCGTGCAGGCGCTGACCCTGTTCGTCGTTTTCGACCACGCCGATCTGTGACAGACGGCGCATCAGGGCTGCCGGGCCGCGCACAAACTCACTCAGCCGTTTGACGTTTTCCGGCAGACCGCGCGGATTCTCGAACATCGGAAGCGCGCGCCAGTGAATCGGCGATGCCTCGTCGGTTGGCGCGATCAGGTCGTCGCCCAGCGCCGCGCCCAGCGCGACTTCGTAGCCGGCATCGACTTCGACCGCGTCGATCATCGGCGGCCACAATTCCGGATCGCCGAATTCCAGAAGCTCGGCCAGAGCCTCCTGCTCCGCGCGCAGTTTCGCGGCCGCCGAATCCGCACTCTGATGCGATTCGCGGGCGTCGTTCTCGGCGGTGCGGGCCTCCGTGGTGGCGCCTTCCGCTTCCTGAAGCGCGGTGCGCGCGGCGGCGGCGGCAAGCCGGGCGTTCTCGGCTGCCTTTCGCGCCGCTTCCAGCGCGCCGTTGTCGTCGGCGGCGGCTTCGGCGTCCTGTTGTTCCTTCGCAATATTGGTGCGGCGGTCTTCGAAGCGTTTACGCCGCATGTCGAACTCGGTCAGCTGGCGGCTCAGCGTCGCGCCGCGGGTCTCGTCCGCGACCACCGACCGGGTCAGCTCCGCCAGCTCGCGCTCGCGCGCTTCCACCTCGGCCTCTGCTTCTGCCAGCCGCGCTTTCGCAGCGGTCAGGTCGTCGGCTTCGCGCGTCTGGGCGGCGCGTATTTCGGTCGCTTCGCGTTCCAGATTTCCGACCGCTTCGGCAGCGTCGCCGCCCAGCGTCTTTTCGCGCTCGGTATCGGCGTCGATCTGGGCGATACGGTTCTGGATTTCCTCGCGCAGGGATTCGATGCGGCGTTCCTCGGCATCGAGTGCGTCGCGCGCGACCATCAGCCGTTGCAGCGCCGCCGCGGCTTCGGCTTCCTTCTGGCGAAGATCGGGCAGGGCCGACGACGCTTCGGCCTGTGCCGTCGTTGCGGCGGCGACCGCCTGGGTCAGTTCGGCGACCAGCGCTTCGATATTGCCAAGCTGTTCGGCGGCGGCTTCGCGTTCGGACTGCGCCGTGGTCCAGCGGAGATGCAGCAGGATCGCTTCATGGCGTTTTATATGGTCCGACAGATTGCGGTACCGGGTCGCCTGGCGTGCCTGGCGTTTCAGCAGCCGGTGCTGTTCTTCCAGCGCACCGACCACGTCTTCCAGCCTTTCCAGATTGGTTTCCGCCGCGCGCAACCGCAGCTCCGCTTCGTGCCGGCGGGCATGCAGGCCGGTAATGCCGGCAGCTTCTTCGAGCAGTCCGCGCCGCTGGGTCGGCTTGGCGTTGATGATGGCGCCGATGCGGCCCTGGCTGACCATCGCGGTCGACCGCGCGCCGGTGGAAGCGTCTGCGAACAGGGTCTGCACGTCGCGGGCGCGGGTGTCCATGCCGTTGACCTTGTAATGCGACCCGTGGCCCCGCTCGATCCGTCGCACCACGTCCAGCTCGTCCGAATCGTTGAACTGCGCCGGAGCCCGCCGGTCGGAATTGTCGAGCGACAGGATGACCTCGGCGAGATTGCGCGCCGGGCGGTCCGACGTGCCGGCAAAGATGACATCGTCCATCTCGCCGCCGCGCATCTGCTTGGCCGACGTTTCGCCCATGGCCCAGCGCAGCGCCTCGACCAGGTTGGACTTGCCGCAGCCATTGGAGCCGACAACACCGGTCAGTCCGTCATCAATCACCAGTTCGGTGGGTTCGACGAACGACTTGAAGCCGGTAAGACGCATACGGTTGAACTGCAACTTCGAATTACTCCTGTTTATTCGGGACCCTTACTTCCCGATCATGCCGTTGAGCAGGGTACGGAACTGATCCAGCGTCATGCCGCCGCCGTAACGGTCGCCGTTGACGAATATCGTCGGCGTCGCCTGGACCTTGAAATCGTTGGATGCCTGCAGGCGCTGCTGCAGGATTTCGTTCTGGATTTCGACGTTCTTCAGGCACTGGTCGAACTTGTTCTGCGACATCCCGCCAAGTCGGGCGATCTTCGCCAGCGCCTGTGCCGGGTTGGACGCGCGCGACCAGCTTGCCTGCGATCCGTAGAAGGTTTCGATAAAGCCGAAGAACGTGTCGCGGCCGGAACAGCGCGCGATCATCGCCGCGCCCAGCGCCAGCCGGTCGAGGGGGAGGTCGCGGTAGATGTATCTGATCTTGCCGGTGTCGATGAATTCCTTCTTCAGTCCGGGCAGCACCTGGGTGTGGAACTGGGCGCAATGCGGGCAGGTCAGCGACGCGTATTCGACGACCACGATCTTCGCATCCATCGGACCGAGGGCGTAATCCTTGTCCGAGATCTTCAGATCCGCGACGTTGCCGCTCGGCGCCGGCGGCTGGGCCGCATCGTTCTGCGCCACCGCGGGCGTTGCCGTCAGGAACAGCAGGGCCGCAGCCGGGACTGCAATGTGTTTCAACATATTCCGCATCTTCATCTCCCAAATACAATATCTAGCGGGTAATTCTCTGTCCAGCACAGGATAGGCCCCAAATATGGCGGTTTTCAGGCGTTATCCACCGGTTTTCGGATCCGTGCCGGGGCGATTCTCTATTCGGATTTGCGGCCCACGCCGACGGCGCGGCCAAGGTCCGCCAGCGCGTCGCGCAGACCGGGGTCTTCGATGGCGTCGAGGGTGCGTTGCAGCCGGGCTTCGTCGGTCTCGGGAAGGCGCTTGGGACCGACCCGACGCGGCTTGCGCATCGGCGGGACCGGCCCCTGCTGGTAGCGCAGATCCGCGACCGCCCGGTATCCGAAAAAGCCGTTTATGCGTTCGATCAGTTGCGGCGCGATATGCTGCAGTTCCAGCGCGAAGCCCGAGCTGACCCGCAGGTGCAGGATGCCGTCGCCCTTGGCTCCGCGCGGGAAGACCAGTTTCTGGGGCACAGTTTCGCGTGCCAGCAGGTCGCCGGCGATGGCCGGCCAGTCGGTGATCAGCCTGGCCTGGGCGAAGCCGCGTTTGCGCAATGCCGGCGCGGCAATCGTCGGCAGGCTTGCGCCAACGGCCAGCAGTCCCCGTTCCTTGCGGCGGCTGGGATCGTGCGGCGGGCGCTTGCGGCGGGGCGTTTTGACCATATGGTTATGGTAGGGTGCCGACCCGCCCCCGACAACAGACGAAGCCGTGAGAAATTCGTGACCGCCCGTCGCGCCAGACCGAAACAATCAGACGACCTCTCCGCCGCGCTGCTGGACTGGTACGACCGTCACCGCCGGGCGATGCCGTGGCGCGCCCTGCCGGGCGAGACGCCGGACGCCTATGCCGTGTGGCTGAGCGAGATCATGCTGCAGCAGACCACGGTGGCGACCGTCGGTCCCTACTTCGAAAAATTTCTGGCGCGCTGGCCGACCGTCGGCGACCTTGCCGCCGCCGATCTGGATGAGGTGCTGCACGCCTGGGCCGGACTCGGCTACTACGCGCGTGCCCGCAACCTGCACAAATGCGCGAATGTGGTTTCGGCGGAGCACGGCGGCAAGTTCCCCGACACCGAAGCGGCACTGCTGAAACTGCCGGGCATCGGCCCCTATACCGCAGCGGCGGTGGCGGCCATTGCCTATGACCGGAAGGCGACGGTGGTTGACGGCAACGTCGAACGCGTCATGGCGCGGCTGTTCGCCGTGACCGACCCGCTGCCGGGATCGAAGCCCCGACTGAAAGAACTGGCCGAGAGCCTGACGCCGGATCACCGCTGCGGCGATTACGCCCAGGCGACGATGGATCTCGGCGCGACGATCTGTTCGCCGGCCAACCCGGCCTGCGGCATCTGCCCGTGGCGCGACGCCTGCGACGGACAAGCGCGGGGAATCGCCGCCGATCTGCCGAAAAAAGCCCCCAGGAAAGAACGCCCCACCCGCTACGGCATCGCCTTCTGGCTGGTGGCCGAAGACGGTTCCGTTCTGCTGCGCCGCCGCCCGGAATCAGGCCTGCTCGGCGGCATGATGGAAGTGCCGTCCACCGATTGGGCGGAAGGCGACTGGCCGGAAGACGAGACGGCGGGCGTGCCGGTTGGAGCCGACTGGCGACCCGTGACCGGCATGGTGCGGCATACCTTCACGCATTTTCATCTGGAGCTGCGGGTACTGGCGGCGACGATCGACGGCAAGCCCGATCTCGGCGGCGTCTGGTGCCCGCCGGACGGATTTGATGATTACGCGCTGCCGACGGTGATGAAGAAGGTGGTACGGTTGGGTGTGCAGAAAAGTGACTAGGCGCTGCCGCGCTCAGCTTTCTGTTGCCGCCACCCTTTCTTTCCACGCTGTCACCATCCCGCCAGCCGCATTGTCCCCCAGCCGCGACATCGCCTGCGCCACGAAATCCATGCCGGCGCGGTCCATGAAGGCCTGCATCAGGCGCAGGGTGACCGGGCCGGGAAGGGGCGTGCCGTCTTCGCCTGCGCCGCCGATTGGCGCGCCGTTCAGGCTGGTCGTCGGCATGATGACCGGCGTGGTGCTGCAGACGAAGGCTTCGTCGGCGGCGTAGACATCATAGGGCGTGTAGTTGCCTTCGACCGCTTCGATTCCAAGCTCGGCGGCCAGCTCCAGGATAGTGGCGCGGGTCACGCCGCCCAGCACGTTGCGGGCGGACGACGTGTGCAGTTTGCCGTCGGCCACGAAGAAGAAATTTCCGGTATTGGTTTCGGTGATATTGCCGTCGCCGTCCAGCATCAGCGGGATCGCGCCGGGGTCGACGCGCCCGGCTTCCAGTGCCGCCTGGATCTGGTTCATCCGGCTCAGCACCTTGGCCTTCGGGTCGATGCTGTCGGGCGGTGTGCGGCGTACGCCGGGGGTCATCAGCCGCAGCCCGTTCACGTATGTCCCCGCATAGGTGTCGAATTCGATTTCGACGCAGAACATGGAAACGATGGTTTTCGACGGCCGGCCCATGACGTTGTCGCCGCGGGTGATGACGTGCCAGACCGCGTAGTCGCTGGCCGCGTCGATCCGGCCGAGATTGCGGTCGAGCGTTTCCTGCGTCGCGGCGGCAAGTTCCGCGCGGCTCAGACCCGGATCGATACGGACATAGGCGAGCGACCGGAACAGCCGGTGGAGATGTGCATCCAGGCTGAACAGCTTGTGGCCGAATGTGCGGGTGACCTCGTAAATGCCGTCACCGCCGAAAAAGCCGCGTTCGGTGACCGGAATCAGCGCGTCTGCTTCCGGCACGAACGCGCCGTTCAGATAGATGATGTTATCGCCGCTCATCGTTGTCTTCCTCTGCGTTTTCGGTCCCGGCCACCGCAAAGCGTATGAAGAAACCCGGATCGAGTCCATGAGACGCTTTTGACGCAGATGGACGGGGCATGACATCGGGCGGTGTAAAGAAATTTTACGAATTCGTCATGCCGACCCCGCGCCCTTCGGTCTAATGGTCTGAAAACATGATGTTTTTGGAGACTGGCACGTATCTTGCTTTGATAATCAGCAACGGCATAAACGCGTAGAGTTGGGAAGTTTCGTCATGATCCATCGCCTGTCCTTCAAAAATCTGCTGGTCGCCGCGGCCCTGGTGTTCCCGGTATCAGCCAACGCCGTCACCCTGGTGCAGACCAGCGATCCGGGCTTTTACAACAACAGCATCGGCACGGTGCTTAATCTGACCAACGGCGGCGAAGGCGGACCGTTTCCGGTGACCAACGATTCAACGCTGAATTTCCCCACCGCGCCAGATTTGAGCGCGGCGAGCGGCGCGTTGGGCAACTGGCTGACCGATCCCGGAAGCCTGAATGCCAACTGGTCCGCCGAAGCGTCGATCCCCAATTCTTGGACGCCTGGTGACGAGGTCGCGATCATCTATGAATTCAATACACTGGGTGCGACCAATGTGGTCGCCAATTTCGGCGTAGATAACGGCATCTTCGCCTGGCCGGACGGAAATTATCTGTTCGGCGCGCGTGCCGGCGGCGGACCGATTCTGGGCGAGTATTCGCTCAACCTCGGCGATCTGGCTGCGGGCACACATTACCTGCAGCTGTTGCTGGAAGATCACGGCGGTTCGAACGGCTACGCGGTGCAGATCACCGCGGATACGTTCATCTCCGCGCCCGTGCCGGCACCTGCCACGCTCGCCATCCTGGGGCTGGGGCTCGCCGGGCTGGGATTTGCGCGCCGTCGCCGGCGGTAAGGTTTCGCGTAAGCGGGCAGCATCCCGCTAGTTATTCCCCCGGCACAAGGCCGGGGGAATAGACATATTGCAGTAGCTAAACCGTCGGAAATATAGACGCTCCAAGGGCCCTATCGATCCGGCCCGCGTCTGCACTACGCGCTTTCCTTCATCCCGTCGCGCACCACCTGGCGGAGGTGATCGAGCGGCTGGGCCCGGCCTTTCTCCTCGTAGTGCCAGAAGGTCCATCCGTTGCAGGCGGGCGCGCCCTGAACCTCGGCGCCGACCTTGTGGATCGAGCCGCGGCGCCCTTCGGCGATCAGCGTGCCGTCGGCGCGGACTTTGGCGAAGAAACGCTTGCGGGTATCGAACAGTCGGGTGCCAGGTTCGATCAGACCGCGTTCCAGAAGGGTGCCGAACGGCACGCGCGGCTCGGTACGTTTCTGCGGGATGTCGAAATCGGCTATGTCTTCGGGCGGCTCGGCCTTCTTGATGCGCTCTTTCGCGACGGCCGCGTATGTCTTGTCGCGCTCGATGCCGATGAAATGCCGGCCCATCTTCTTGGCGACCGCGGCGGTGGTGCCGGAACCGAGAAACGGATCCAGGATTACGTCGCCCGGCCTGGTCGATGCCAGCAATACGCGATAGATCAGCGCTTCGGGCTTCTGTGTCGGATGCGCTTTCTTGCCGTCCTTTTTGATGCGTTCCGGACCGGTGCAGAGCGGCAGCGTCCAGTCCGAGCGCATCTGCACGCCTTCGTTCAGCGCCTTCATGGCCTCGTAATTGAAGGTGACGCCCCTGGCGTCCTTGTCCTTCGAACACCAGATCATGGTCTCGTGCGCGTTTGTGAACCGCGTGCCGCGGAAATTCGGCATCGGGTTGGTCTTGCGCCAGATGATATCGTTCAGCACCCAGAAGCCGAGATCCTGCAGCGCGGTGCCGACGCGGAAAATATTGTGATAGCTGCCGATCACCCAGATCGACCCGTTGTCTTTCAAAACGCGGCGCGCAGCGGCCAGCCATTCGCGCGTGAACGCGTCATAGGCCGAAAAGCTGGCGAGCGGATCGTCTGAATCGTCGGCGAAGCGGTCCCAGGCGGCGTCGACGCCGTCGACGCGCGTATTGTTCGGGCGATGGAGTTCGCCGGCGAGCTGAAGGTTGTACGGCGGATCGGCGAAGATGACGTCGACCGAATTGGCCGGCAGCTTCTCCAGTTCCGCGACACAGTCCCCGACAAGGACGCGGTCCAAAGGAAGTTTCATGATGTGTCCCACCAAGAGCCCCGGTGTTTTTTTATGGGGCGGGATTTATCCACAAAGCATGATTCCAGCGCAACTCCCCGTCAAGAATTATTTTTAGAGTCAAAGAGTTAGGGTGAATCTACGCTATATCTGGAGTCCCGGACTCTGCGAGACTCAACATCTTGGCGATGGGAGCATAGGTCCGCCGGTGATGTGCGGTGATTCCGGCGGCGGCAAGACCGTCCCGGTGCTGCCGCGTGCCGTATCCGGCGTTCCGTTCCCATCCGAACGCGGGGTAGCGTGCCGCCAGCGCGGCCATGATCCGGTCGCGTGTCACCTTGGCGACGATGGACGCTGCCGCGATCGATATACTGAGACTGTCGCCCTTTACGACCGTTCGCCCGGCACAGGGCAGGTCCGGCGGCAGCCGGTTGCCGTCGATAAGTGCGATATCGGGTGCGGCGCCGAGCCCGCCCACTGCGCGGCGCATGGCGGCATAAGTAGCCGCAAGAATGTTGTCGCGTTCGATTTCCGCCACGCTGGCGGCCCCGATGCCGATATCGGCGCAGCGATACAATTCTTCCAGCAGCATTTCGCGGCGGGCGGCGCTCAGTTTCTTGGAATCGTCCAGGCCCGTCATCAGCGCGTCCGGCATGTCGGCGGGAAGGATGACGGCCGCCGCGACGACCGGCCCGGCCCAGGGGCCGCGCCCTGCCTCGTCGACCCCCGCGACGACGCCGGTGCAGGCCTGCTCCAGGGAGAGATCAGGCATCGGGCTTTTTGTCCGGGCCGGCGTCGCAGCCATTCTCGACGGAATGTTTTTCCGCGGTATCGAAGTCTGTACTGCCGGTATCGGTTTCCGTTTCGGCTGCATCCTTCGGGGGCGCCAGCAACTTCGTCGATGCAGGCATCCGCCGATGCGGTTCCTTGATCCGGGCGAGAAACGGGAACCGGGTGGTGGCGCGATCCCAGGTGGTGCGCGCCAGGACGCGTGTGACGAGAACGAATCGACGCGAACCGTGCTGGACGACTTTGACCTCGTCGCCATAGGCGGCGTCGATCAGCTCGTGCAGCGTGTCGATGCGGCGGCTGGCCAGGCCGTGGACACGGCGCGCGCTGGTAAGCCACAGCGGGCTTAATGACAGGCTCAGCACCGTGACGGCGATGACGAGGCGGGATTCCTTTTCGCCGATGGCGCCCGCTGCCAGGCCGGTCGCCGCCAGCAGGAAGGAGAATTCGCCGAGTTGCGACAGCGTCAGACCCTGCAGCGAGGCCCGCTGCCAGGTTTCGCCGAGAAACCGCATGATGCCGATATTCATCGCCGTCTTGAACAGGGTAACGACCAGCAGCACCACCAGCACGGTCCAGAAATTCTCGGCGATGAATTTCAGATCGATCAACAGACCGACCGACAGGAAGAACACCATCACCAGCACGCTCTGGATCGGTCGGATGGCGTGCACCATCTGTTCGCGCTGGGTCGACCGGCCGATCACCAGCCCGGCGAGAAATGCGCCGTAGGCCGGCGACAGCCCCATGAAACCGAAGACGGCGCCGAACCCGAAGCAATAGACCAGTCCGGTCAGCGGCGAAAGGTCGACATTCCCCATCACGATGCGGGCGAAGGGCAGGTTGACGCGGCGTTTGTTCAGCGTGCGCACCAGAACCACCAGCACGCCCACCGACAACGCGATCTGAACGAAGGCCCAGAAGCCCAGCGTACCGCTGCCGATGTTTTCGACGATCAGCAGCATCGGCAGGAAGGCGAGGTCCTGACCGATCAGGATGGCTACGGCGATCTTGCCGGTGCGGGCGCGCAGCTGGCCAGTTTTCTCCAGCATCTTGATGGCGACGGCTGTGCTCGACAGCGCGATGACGAAACCGAGCAGGATCGACTGTGCCGTGGTGAAGCCGAGAAACACAGAACACAGGAATATGGCGACCAGACTGCCCGCGATCTGCAGCGCCACGGCGCTGAGCGCCATTTTCCATGTCACCATGAAAATGCGCACGCTAAGCTCGGTGCCGATCAGAAACAGCAGCAGCAGCACGCCGAGCTCCGCCAGCCCGCCGATCTGTTCGCGGTTCTCGACCACGCCGAACGCACTCGGCCCCAGCAGCACGCCGGCGACGATATAGCCGACCAGCGCCGGCTGTTTCAGCCGTGCCATCAGCATGCCGCAAAGCAGGGCAGCCAGCCCGACAACGGCCATGCCGGTTAGGTTAATGTGTGCATCCATGGAGGCGGCAACTTAACACGCCATCCGGTTCACGCGGGAGAATCTGTATCCGTGCGGCCTGGAAATTCAGTCGAACAGTCCCGCTTGGTCGCCCCGTCGCAGCGGTGGCCGGAACAAGTCGGTCCGCAGCTTGTACCGGCGTTCGTTGAGACCGAGGCGTTTGCAGGCTTTTTCGAACCGCTGCTGCAGCAGCCGGGCGTATGCGCCTGTGCCACGCATGCGCTGGCCGAATTCCGGCACGTACATCTGGCCCTCCCGCGTGCCGCGCACGGCGTTCAGTACGTGGTCGGCCTTCATCGGCACGTGCGCTTCCAGCCATTCGCGGAACAGATCCTTTATTTCTAGCGGCAGGCGCAGCAGCACGTAGCCGGCGATGGTCGCGCCCGCGCCGCACGCGGCTTCGAGAATCGATTCCAGTTCCGGATCGTTCAGCACCGGTATCATCGGTGCGGCCATCACGCCGGTCTGCACGCCGGCGTCCGACAGCGCCCGGATCGCTTCCAGCCGCCGGGCCGGGGTCGGGCAACGCGGTTCCATCTTGCGGGCGAAGCCGCGGTCCAGCGTGGTGACCGACAGGCAGACCTGCGCCAGGCCCTTTCTTCCCATCGGGCCCAGGATATCGAGATCGCGCATCACCAGGCTGGACTTGGTAACGATGCCGACCGGATGGTCATGCGCAGCCAGGACTTCGAGTATGCGGCGGGTAATATTGAGTTCGCGTTCGACCGGCTGATACGGATCGGTATTCGTGCCCATCGCCATGACGGCGCATTTGTATTTCGGCGTGCGCAGCTCTTTTTCCAGCAGGGCGGCGGCGTCCGGCTTGTAGAAAATCCTGCTTTCGAAATCGAGCCCGGGCGACAGGCCGAGATAGGCATGGGTCGGTCGTGCGAAACAATAGACGCAGCCGTGCTCGCACCCTTTGTAGGGATTGATCGACCGGTCGAACGGCACGTCAGGCGACTGGTTGCGGGTGACGATCTTTTTCGTGGCTTCGGCGGTCAACGTGGTGCGCAGGGGTGGAATATCGACATCGAGGGCCGAACCCCAGCCATCGTCGATGGGCATGCTGTCATGCGGTTCGAACCGGCCCGCCCGGTTGCTGACGGCGCCGCGTCCCTTGCGCGGGGTGTCGGGTATCTGCGTATCCATGGGGCGGCGAGAGTGACTCTGAAAAAAGAACAAAACAAGAACTTTTTTGACATCAAATCGCTGTCATTTTGGCGGCGTTCTGGAGACAGAGGCGGGATCGGTGCAGCGTGCCATGTTATGAACACGTTTAATATGAATTCGCCACCAACCCTCTCCGTCGTCATTCCCACGTTGAACGCAGCGCGGACGTTACCCGCGACGCTGGCCGCATTGCGAGGCGGCGTTGACGATATCGTTGTCGCGGATGGCGGTTCTTCGGACCACACTGTCGATATTGCCCGGGTCGGGGGAGCAACCGTGGCGGTTTCGGAACGGGGGCGCGGCATTCAGCTTCGAACCGGCGCGGAAGCGGCGGCCTGCGACTGGCTGCTGTTTCTTCATGCCGATACCCGTCTGCAGGAAAGCTGGCGGCATCAGGTAGAGGATTTCACGACCGATCCGGACAACCGGAATCGTGCCGCCGTGTTCGCCTTCGCGCTGGACGATGCGTCTGCTCCGGCGCGTCGGGTGGAGAAACTCGTCGCCTGGCGCTGCCGTTTGCTGGGGCTGCCCTATGGCGATCAGGGACTGTTGATTTCAAGGGCGCATTACGACGCGCTCGGCGGGTTCCGGCCGATGCCGCTGATGGAGGACGTCGATATCGTTCGTCGCATCGGAAAGAAAAACCTGACGGTGCTCAGCGCAAAGGCCGTCACGTCGGCCGAGCGTTATCGGCGCGATGGATGGTGGAGGCGCCCGGTCCGGAACCTCCTTTGCCTGTTTCTGTATTTTACGGGCGTGCCGCCGCGCATTCTGGAAAATATCTACCGGTGAAACACGTCGTCATCTTCGCCCGCCGCCCGCAGCTCGGGCGCGTCAAGACCCGGCTGGCACGCGATATAGGGCCGGTGGAAACGTTGCGGTTTTACCGGTCGACCCTGGCGACCGTGACCCGCCGACTGTCCGCCGATGGCGGCTGGCAGACCTGGCTGGGGCTGACGCCGGACGAGACGGTTTTCGATGACCGCCTGTATCCGCCGATGGCGGGCCGGCTGCCGCAGGGCGGCGGCGATCTGGGCCTTCGCATGGCAAGATGTATGGCCCGGTTCGGGCATCAGCCGGCGTTGATCGTCGGCAGCGACATACCCGATGTAGACCGGCGGCATATCAGAGCGGCGTTCGCCGAACTGCGCCTCAACGATCTGGTGTTCGGGCCGTCCGGCGACGGCGGCTACTGGCTGGTCGGCGCGGCGCAGGGCGCGCGGGTGGGCGGGTTGTTCGACGACGTGCGATGGTCGACGGAACACGCGCTGGCCGACACGCTGGAAAACGTGCGCCCGGGCGTGCGGGTCGGCATGCTGGGAGAACTCGCCGATATTGACGACGGGGACGCCTATGCCGCGTGGCGGCGCGCTGCCGGATAACGGATTACTTTTCCTGCAGCCGCGGTATCAGTTCCACGAAGTTGCACGGCTTGTGCCTGATATCGAGCTGGTAGACGAGAATGTCGTCCCAGGCATCCTTGCAGGCGCCGGTGGAACCGGGCAGGGCGAACAGATAGGTGCCGTTGGCGACGCCGGCGGTGGCGCGTGACTGAATGGTCGACGTGCCGATTTTCTCATACGACAGCATACGGAACAGTTCGCCGAAGCCGGCGACTTCCTTTTCGTAGACGGCGTGGAATGCTTCAGGCGTTACGTCGCGTCCCGTGACCCCGGTGCCGCCGGTTGCCAGCACGGCGTCGATTTCCGGGTCGTCGATCCAGCTGCGCAGCTGCGCGACGATTGCGTCCTTGTCGTCTTTGACGATCGCACGGCCGGCCAGATTGTGACCCGCGCCCTGCAGGCGTTCGCACAGCGTGTCGCCGGATTTGTCGTCCGCGGCGGTCCGCGTATCCGACACCGTCATCACGGCTATGTTGATTGCGACGAAATCTATGTCTTCGTTAATTCCGAACATCTTCGGCCACCGATCCTTCTGCACCGTCGACAGCGATGTAGACCGGTCGCTCGCCCGCGGCAAGGGCGTCGAGCGAGGGGGCGGGTTCGCCCAGGCGTTCGCGGTACATCCAGAGATTGGACAATACCCGTTCGATGAAGATGCGCGTTTCCCGCGCCGGGATGCTTTCGATGAACATCAGCGCATCGGTATAGGCGCCCTTGCGGGCCCGGCGCTGCCATTTCCGCAAATTGCCCGGTCCGCCGTTATAGGCCGCGGCCGTCAGCAGCAGGTCGCCGTTGATGTGATCGTTCTCCAGCAGATGCCGGATATATTTCTGCCCGAGGGAGATGTTGAGCGCCGGATCGTAGAGCCGGTCGCGTTTCTTGCTGCGGAAGCGTTTCTGGGCGATGAAGCCTGCGGTGGCCGGCATCAGCTGCATCAGGCCGCGCGCGCCGGCGGAGCTCTTTGCCCGCACGTTGAACGCCGATTCCTGGCGCATGAAGGCGAAGATCAGCGCCCGGTCGATCCGGAATCCTTCACGTGGTTTCCAGTCCGGCAGCGGATACAGCGCGCCCGCGGGTATCGGGCCGGCAGCACCGATCAGCGCCGCCCCCGCACGATAGGACACCATGGGCAGGGATTTGTTTTCGGCGACGGCGATCAGCGCTTCCGTCAGGGCGCGGTCGCCGGCATCGGCCATGAAGCGCAGTTCGCGTTCGGCGCGGGTATTTTGTCCGACTTGCAGCAGCGCCGTCGCACGTCTGCCGCTCGGCGCCTTCAGGACGCGTTCGAGCCGGGCTTCGGTCAGAAGCATCGGCGACCAGTCGAGCGGCGATTGCTCGCCCAGCCAGCGCCGGGCAATGATGCCGTAAAAAGTGCGCGGCTGTTCGGCCGCCATTGTAAGCCAGCGGCTGACATTGGTGGGGCGTTGGCCGGCCATGTTGGAGCGCGCGGCCCAGAATGCAGCGGCGGCATGGTCGTAGCCGGTCACTTTCGGCGACAGGGCGACGGCTTCGAAATGATCGGCCGCTTCGAGGTACTTGCCAAGACGATAGGCCGACAGTCCGGCGATCCAGTGCGCGTAAGGAATGCGCGATCCGGACCGCGCCGCCGCACGCGATGCCAGGTCGTATGCTTTGTCACCGTCGCCATGGAAAAACCAGCCTGACGCAATATGGGTGCGGGCGAGATCGAGCCCGGTGCGACCCAGGCGGCGTTGCACCGTCTTGCCCGATATATAACGTGTGGCCGCCGATAGCCGACGCTGATAGGTCATGCGGCGGACCTGGTGAATAATGCGTTTCGCGGACCGTTTACCGGGGCGATATCCGGAATGTTCGATAATCGTCGTTGGCTGATAGGACGGGTAAAACTTGCGCTGCGGCTTGCGGGGCGCGCGATAGTTCCGCGGCTTGCGCGACAGCGCCAGCTTGTAGATACGCCGGGCGTCCGGATGATCGGCATAGGATTTCAGCCACTTGGCGAGCTCGGTATAACGCGACCGGTATTTTGTCGGATGCAGATAGCGCTGCGCCTGGACGTGGCCCAACAGCAACCGGTCATCGAGCTGTTTGATCAGCTTGTCGGCGCGGCGCCAGTCGCCCTTCTTCTGCAGGGCGAAGATACGCCTGTACCGTCGTTCGTCCGGCGCCGAGAGTATCTCCGGCAGGTCAACGCTTCTGGCTTCCGACCCGGCGGGGAGGGATGCGGTTTCCGCAGCCTGCGACGCGGACGGCGGCACAACCGCCAGAACCGTCCAGGCGAAAAGCGCCGCACCGACCATTCCGGTTCGACCAAGACGTTGATCTATCGAGAAAATTCCCCGCATGCCCCTGTTAAAGTCGAAATTGGTTAATTATTCCTGACCGGTTCTAGCCGATGGCCTCCGAACCGGCAACAAATGTTAACGATTGTTAACGACGATTTGAGCGGGGAAACGCGTTGGACGGCGGTTCAGGACGCTTCATCCAGCCGCGCGCGGATTTCGAGCAGATCCTGCCAGGTTTCCCGCTTCTGTGCAGGCTGGCGCAGCAGATATGCGGGGTGGAGCAGAGCGCGGGCGGGGACAGGATCGCCGGTTACGGGTTCGTACTGCATCCATTTGCCACGCAGACGCATGATGCCTTCCTTGCGACGCAGCAGCGTTTTCGCCGACGTGCCTCCGACGAAGAGCAGAATGTCCGGCTTCACCAGTGCGATGTGGCGTTCCAGAAACGGCAGACAGGCCGCGATCTCGGCGTCGGTCGGGTTGCGGTTGCCGGGGGGGCGCCATGGCAGGATGTTGGTGATGTATACCTCTGACCGTTCTATCCCGATGGCCGCGAGCATCCTGTCCAGCAACTGGCCAGCCGGTCCGACAAAGGGCACGCCCTTGCGGTCTTCTTCGCCGCCGGGCGCCTCGCCGATGAACATCAGCCGCGCGTCCGCCGTGCCGTCGGCAAAGACGAAGTTCATCGCCGTTTCTTTCAGCGGGCAACCGTCGAAAGCTTCGAACGCGGCGCGGAGTTCGTCCAGCGTCGAAGCCGCAGCGGCGATTTCCTGTGCAGTTTGGACGGCGGCGTCGCGGGATTGCAGCGGGGGCGGCGAAGCCGCTTCGCGCAACGATGTCGGTTTCGCGGCCGGGCGCGCGGCAGGCGCGGGCTGCGCCGCCGCCGGCGGTGGCGTGCTGAACCGGTCTACCGGCGCATCGCCGATCGTTTCGTCAACCCCTGCTTCGACATACCAGTCGAGCAGCGCTCGTGTTTCCGCGGTGCCGATCATGCTTGCAATCTAGATCATTTCGTCGCGGCTGGATAATCCGCAATCGCGTGGTATACACAAAACCGAAACAAAAAAGACGCAACCGAAACGCGGAGCGACGAATGGAACGGGAATCGATGGAATTCGATGTGGTGATCGTGGGCGCCGGCCCGTCGGGGCTGGCCTCCGCGATCCGCCTGCGGCAGCTGGCCGAGGAAAAGGGCAGCGAGATTTCCGTCTGCGTCATCGAAAAGGGATCGGAGGTCGGCGCACATATCCTGTCCGGCGCGGTGATGGAACCGCGCGCCCTGAACGAATTGTTGCCCGACTGGAAAGACCGCGGCGCGCCGCTGAATACGCCCGTGGAAGAAGACCGGTTCCTTCTACTCGGGAAATCGCGGGCTACTAAACTGCCGACGCCGCCGCAGATGAACAATCACGGCAACTATATCGTCAGCCTGGGCAATGTGTGCCGCTGGCTCGGCGAACAGGCCGAGGCAGTGGGCGTGGAGATATATCCCGGCTTCGCCGCTGCCGAGGTGCTGTACGACGATGACGGCAAGGTCAAGGGCGTCGCCACCGGCGATATGGGGATCGGCAAGGACGGCGAACAGACCGCCAATTACCAGCCCGGGTTCGAACTGCACGCAAAACAGACGATCTTCGCCGAAGGGTGCCGCGGGTCGCTGACCAAGGCATTGTTCGAAAAATTCGATCTGCGCGACGGCGTCGATCCGCAGACCTACGGTATCGGCATCAAGGAACTGTGGGAGGTCGATCCCGACAAGCACCATCCCGGCCGGGTGGTGCATACTATCGGCTGGCCGATGGATACCGGCACGTATGGCGGTTCGTTCCTGTATCATCTGGAAGATAACCAGGTCGCGGTAGGCTTCGTGATCGGGCTCGACTATGCCAATCCTCATCTCAGCCCGTTCGACGAATTCCAGCGCTTCAAGACCCATCCTGAAATCCGCCCGACGTTCGAGGGTGGCCGGCGCATCGCCTATGGCGCGCGTGCAATCAACGAAGGCGGTTATCAGTCGGTCCCGAAGCTGACTTTCCCCGGCGGCGTCCTGATCGGCTGCACCGCCGGGTTCCTGAACGTACCCAAGATCAAGGGCAGTCATACCGCGATGAAATCCGGCATGCTGGCGGCGGAAGCCGTGTTCGAAATGCTGACCGGCGAATCCGAACGGGCGGAAGCGGCATCGTACGAAGCGGCGATCCGGCAAAGCTGGGTCTGGGACGAACTCTATCGCGTGCGCAATATCCGGCCGTCTTTCAAATGGGGTCTGTGGGGCGGGCTGATCTATTCCGCGGTCGATACCTATCTGCTGCGCGGTCGTGCGCCGTGGACGCTGAGACATCATGCCGATCACACGATGCTGAAAAAAGCATCCGAAGCGCCAAAGATCGATTACCCGAAACCGGATGGCGAGGTGTCATTTGATCGCCTGTCGTCTGTGTTCATCTCCAACACCAATCACGAGGAAAACCAGCCGGCCCATTTGAAGCTGAAAGACGAAAGCGTGCCCATCGCCGTCAATCTGGCGGAATACGATGCGCCGGAGCAGCGCTACTGCCCGGCCGGGGTATACGAGATCGTGGCGGAAGACGACGGATCCAATCCGCAACTGCAGATCAACGCGCAGAACTGCGTTCATTGCAAAACCTGCGACATCAAGGACCCGATGCAGAACATCAACTGGGTCGTACCCGAAGGCGGCGGCGGGCCGAACTACCCCAATATGTAGCTGAAATCTCCGCCGCAGGCGGTATCGGGCGCAAATTCGGGTTATCGACGTTTAACTGTCCGCCGGTTAGCCCTATATTGACGGCTAACGAAGGTTAAATGGCGGTAGGCGCGCGACTAAACCCCTTCTTCATGGTTTTCGCCGACGCTGGCCGCCCGACGCTACCACCTGAACAAAACGGAGCGGGCGCAAAATGCGCAGCACGTCGCCCAGAAAGATATTCTACGCGGTCACGGCACTCGCCGTCCTCACGGCGTGCGCGCCCGATGACGAGAAGCCGGCGGTGCAGTCTTCCGCGATCATGACTGCTTCCGCGTCGCCGGCGGGGAACTACCTCGCCGGACGTCAGGCTCAGAAAAACCGCGATTTCGGCAATGCCTCCCGTTTTCTGGGGAAGGCACTGGAAAAAACGCCGGATAACACGCTCTTGCTGCGCAATACCTTCCTGGCGCGGCTTGCTGACGGCGATATAACCGAAGCCGTTCCCATGGCGCGCGAAATCGTGAAGCGTCAAAACTCAGCACCCATCGCCAAGCTGATCCTGCTCGTCGACGCCGTGGAACGGAACGACCTGCCCGGCGCCGGGCCGATCCTGGCGAATTTCCCTGAACGCGGCTTCAGCGGTTTCCTGAAGCCATTGCTGACATCGTGGGTGATGGTTGGCGCCACAGACGGCTCGGATCCAATCGAAGCTTTGTCGCCGCTGAAGAATCAGTCCGGCCTGCGGGTACTGTACGAACTGCACGCGGCGTTGTTGTCGGATGCGGTCGGCCGGCCTGAGGAAGCGGAAAAGCACTACAAGTTTGCTGCGAAAAACGTTCGCCGCTCGACGTTGCGCGTGGTGCAGGGGTACGGGCAACACCTCGAACGTGCCGGGAAAACCGAACAGGCACGGCTTCTGTACGAGACCTACCTCAAGGAAAATCCGGATTCGGTCGTGCTCGGCCCGGCGATGGAGCGGCTCGACAAAGGCGAGAAGCCGGCATTGCTGGTGTCGGGTCCCGCCGAAGGTATCGCCGAGGCGCTTTTCAACATTGCAGGGACGATGACGCGGCAGAATTCCGCTCAGGATGCGTTGATTTTCGGTCAGCTGGCTCTTCATCTGCGGCCGGATTTCGATCTGGCGCGGATGCTGGTCGCGGGCATTCTGGAATCGATGAACCGCAACGAAGACGCGATCGCCGCCTATCGTGAAATCGATTCCCAATCGCCGTTTCACTGGTCGGCCCGGCTTCGTGTGGCGGGAAACCTGGAAGCGCTGGACCGTGACGACGACGCGATCGCTCAGTTGCAGATTCTGACCCGCGAAGACGCGACCCGGCCGGAGCCCCTGGTCAGTCTGGGCGATCTGTTGCGGTCGAACAAACGGTTCGCCGAATCTGTCGCCGCCTACGACCGCGCGATCGAACTGCTGTCCGATCTCGACAAGCGTCACTGGACGATCCTGTATTCGCGCGGTATCTCGCTGGAACGCTCCAAGCAGTGGGAACGCGCCGAACGCGACTTCAAGCGTGCACTCGAACTCAACCCCGATCAGCCATACGTATTGAACTATCTCGGCTATTCCTGGGTTGATCAGGGGATCAATCTCGGACCGGCGCGGGAGATGATCGAGCGCGCTGTCAAGTTGCGTCCCAACGACGGCTACATCGTCGACAGCCTGGGCTGGGTGCTGTATCGCCTGAAGGATGTCGAAGGCGCGGTCGAACACCTCGAACGGGCGGTGGAACTGCGGCCCAACGATCCCACGATCAACGATCACCTCGGCGACGCCTACTGGCGGGTCGGACGATACACCGAGGCGCGTTTTCAATGGCAGCGGGCATTGGCGCTGAAGCCGGAAGCAGATCAGATTTCGGCCATCGAAGACAAGCTGCAGCGTGGGCTGGCGGCGTCGGGCAGTAGCGAACAGGACAGCTGAGTTCGCGTGCCGGTCACCGATCAACGCCTGGCCCTCGACGCACCGGCCAAAATCAATCTCTATCTTCATGTCGTCGGACGCCGCGACGACGGCTACCATCTGCTCGACAGTCTGGTCGCTTTCACGGAGTACGGCGACCGACTTATCGCCCGTCCTGCGGACGATCTGACGCTCCGTATCGAGGGGCCGTTCGGCCGCGGTCTGGCCGGAGCCGGCGGCGACAATCTGATCCTTCGGGCCGCCCGGGCTCTTCAGGACGCGTCAGGCGTGCGCGCCGGTGCGGCGCTCACGCTCGTCAAAAACCTTCCGGTGTCGTCGGGGATCGGCGGCGGCTCAACGGATGCGGCCGCGACGCTGCGCCTTCTCGCGCAGCTTTGGGGGTTGAACATCGATGACGCGCGCTTGTCGGACATCGGCCTGCCCATCGGGGCCGATGTGCCGGTCTGCGTCGAGGGCGTGACCTGCAGCATGAGAGGTATCGGAGAAAAGATCGTCCCGGTCGATCCGGTGCCATACTGCGCGGTGGTGCTGGTCAACGGTGGGGAAGCCGTATCGACGCCGGCCGTCTTCGCCGAGCGTCGGGGCGATTTCTCGAACGGTGCCGAATGGGAGACGCCGGACGATTTCAACCCCTTCGTCGCCGGGCTTCGAACCCGTACGAACGATCTGGCACCTGCTGCGCGCACGGTGTCGCCTGTCATCGACGACGTCCTGGCGTCACTGGAGAGTACCGAAGGGTGCGCGCTGGCCCGTTTGTCGGGAAGCGGCGGGACCTGTTTCGGCCTGTTCGCAGATCAGTCGCGCGCGGAACGGGCGGTGATGGACATCCGTTCCAGCCATCCGGCGTGGTGGAGCGTGTCAACACAGTTTCGCGCA
>Ga0181567_10000560_pt1 | contig 28199 bp, 27 predicted proteins | sample 101ome_14_FD_133761 | JGI IMG/M metagenome (GOLD analysis project Ga0181567, IMG submission 133761) | Coastal salt marsh microbial communities from the Groves Creek Marsh, Skidaway Island, Georgia - 101403AT metaG (megahit assembly) | ecosystem: Environmental > Aquatic > Marine > Intertidal...
TTACTTAAAAAGTCTTTATCTGGTTTTAAAGAAATGACTTCATCTACTTCAAGTCCAACTTCAGTAAGAATTGATTCTAAATCCTCTGGATTTTCACTTATTTCTATGAATTTTTTTAACCAGTTAAGCGATATTTTCATTATCAATAAAGTTAATCAATAAAATTAGAGAAAATTGATTTTAATAATGGAGAAGATGATATTTATTTAGTTAATTTTTCTCCAGCTAATATTTCCATGTCAATATAGTTTTCTCTTGTAGGTATAGGGCAACTATATTCCTCATTATAGACACAATAAGGATTGTATGATTTATTAAAGTCTAGCTCAATTCTTTTTGCATTTTCAAATTCAATATCAATATATCTTCCCCCTGGATAAGTTGAGGTACTATTAGTTTGATCTAAAAAGCAAAAAAACAAATCACCTTGATTTATTCCATCTAGATATTTATATACTGGTAATGAGTATTTTGATCTCCCTAATTTAAAATCTAGATAAGCAAAGTCTAAAAATCTTTCAACATTCCCTGTTGAAGTTGCTAGTTTGATTGTATCAGGCTCTTCATTTTGAGATACAACAGCTATTACTTTGAAATTTACATTTGGATCGTAATATGATAGTTTGTATTCAGAACCTTTTAGTGGTGAAGATGATGAATTATTTAAAAAGTCGTTTCTTTCTTTTCTATATTCCTCCAGAATAACTGAATATTTATCATACTCTAAACTTGAATTGTATAGATAATATGCAATTGATAAGAAAATAGATATTATTATTAATGGAACTATACCCCTCAAGGATAATTATTTTAAGCTGTTAACTTTTTTTGTAAGCTTTGATTTTAAGTGGGCAGCTTTATTCTTATGTATAATATTATTTTTAGAAAGTTTATCGATCATAGAGACTGCTTCAGGTAATTTTTTTACAGCTGCAGCTTTTTTAGTTTCTTGCTCTAATTTTTTTATAACCGTTCTAGTAGATTTATGTTGATACTTATTTCTAAGTTTCTTGGTTTCGCTAGACCTTATTCTTTTAATTGCAGATTTATGATTTGCCATAATATTAATTTCGTGTGCAAAAATATATTTTTTTTAACATTCTCAAATATTCTTGAGGATTTTTATTCAAATTTCAGAAATTAATTATTTAAGGATATTTCACCAAAATCATTAATTTTTAGATCTGAGTTAGGGAAATCTAAATTTGTTAATCTTTTAATCTCTTTTGCTGCTTCGTTATTTTTATCTAGTACTGGTACACCTAAACCTATCTGTTTTGCAGATATAATTTTTCCGCTTAAAAATTCGCCTTTTTTATTTATGTTAACCTCTATGAGAGGAGCTAGACCTCTATTTCCCGAAAGATTAAATCTAGCGTATGTAGCAAAATTTCCAAGACTGTATGCAATAAATCTTCTTTTATAGATGTCAACAGCTCTTAGTACATGAGGTCCATGTCCAAATACTAAGTCTGCACCTGAATCAATTACCATTCTTGAAAATTCATGAGGATTACCTCTATTTTCACCTAAAAAATATTCTCTTTCTTTTGTAACTCTATTATATTTTGATCCTTCGGCTCCCCCATGAAATGAAACAATAACCACATCACATAATGAGTCTAATCGACTTACTATTTCTTTAGCTCTTTCATAGTTATTAATTTGAATAGTTCCTTTATTAGGTGAGAAAGATACAAATCCATACTTGACATTATCTTTTGTGAAAATTGTAAATGGCTTTTCAACTGTTCCTGAAAAGTAAATGTTATTTTCTTCTAATACTCTCTGAGTATTTAACCTTCCAGTCTTTCCAAAGTCATTAATGTGATTATTTGCTAGGCTTAGTATATCAAACCCTGCATTTTTATAATGTTTAGCATATTCGTCTGGACTTTTAAAAGCATAACATTTTTTTGGATCACTGCATTTTTTTACTTCACCATCTCCAGAAAGAATTGTCCCTTCTAAATTTCCGAATGCTAAATCAGCTTCTCTTATTGTTTCTGAAACATTTTTTAAAATATCATTTCCATTATTTTTTGGCAAATAAGAATTATTAGGAAAATTTGTTCCAATCATCATGTCTCCAACACCAATAATTTTTATATTCTCATTATTGAAAGAATTTATTAAAATTTGATGTGCTAGAAACAGATAAAATATAATGTTCATTGATTTTTAAATTTATATGTAAAAGTATTTTTTATTTTGTTAGAAAAAAAAATCGTTTTTTATTTGATTTTTTAATTATAAAAGTATTCTTTTTGCGAATAATTTAAATCTATTAAGATGTACTGGACATTAGAACTTGTTAATCACCTAGAAGATGCTCCTTGGCCAGCAACTAAAGATGAGTTAATTGAATTTTCCATTCGTACTGGTGCTCCTGCTGAAGTAACTGAAAATTTACAGGAATTAGAAGATGATGGCGCCCCGTATGAAAGCATCGAAGAAATTTGGCCAGACTATCCAACAAAAGATGATTTCTTCTTTAATGAAGACGAGTATTAATTAAAATAAGTTAGATCCTTCTTAGTTGTAATTTTTATATTTTCTTCTTCTCCCTCAACCAGATTAATATCTAAACCAATTTCTTCAATTAAACTTGCTTCATCTGTGTAGTTATTTTCTTGTATACTGTCTAGTGATTCTTTGATGAGCTTTGTCTTAAAAATTTGAGGAGTTTGTATTTGCACATATTTCGATCTATCAACTGAAAAGTTTTTATTTCCATCAATTTTTCTCATGGAATTAATGGTATTAGTAAAAGGAATTGCATTTCCGTGCTTTTCAGCTTCACTAAATAATTTATTTACCAAATGTGTTGTGATGAAAGGTCTTACTCCATCGTGAATTCCCACAAATCCATCATCTGATATAATTTCATTTATTCCATTTCTAACTGATATGTTCCTGTGCTCACCACCTCTAACTAGTTTAGTGTCTTCATCAATGAATTCTGAAATATATTTATGCCATTTTTCGAAATCTAAGCTTGGTAATACAATATAAATATTGAGATTTTCAATCTCTTTAAATAGTTTATATGTATGTACAATGATTGGAAGGCCATTAATTTCCATGAATTGTTTAGGTATGCCTGAGTTCATTCTCTCTCCGGTACCTGCTGCCATCAAGATTATAGACCTAGTCATAAATAATCAAATTATAAGTAGAGCGTCCCCGTACGTATGGAACATATATTTCTCTTTGATAGCAACCTTGTAAGCTTTCATAATGTTATCAAATCCTCCAAATGCAGTTGCCATCATCAGAAGGGTAGACTTTGGTGAATGAAAGTTAGTAATCATACCTCCACAGATTTTAAATTCGTAAGGAGGAAATATAAATTTATCAGTCCAGCCACTTTTTGATTTAAGTTTGTCATTTGCAGTGACAGCTGTCTCAAGAGTTTTCATACTTGAGGTACCAACAGCAAAGATTCTTTTATTATTATCTAATGCTCTGTTAACTGCTATTGCAGTCTCTTCGGGTATGGCATAGTTTTCTGAATCCATTTTGTGTTTTGTGAGATCCTCAACATCAATATCTTTGAAAGTACCGAGACCAGTATGAGATGTGATGTTTACAATATGAACACCTTTTAATTCTAATTTTTTAAGTAAAATTTCAGTGAAATGAAGTCCGGCTGCTGGTGCTGCAACAGCTCCAATATTTTTCGCATAAACCGTCTGAAATCTTTCCTCATCTTTTTTATCTACTTTTCTCTTTATCTCTTTAGGAAGAGGTGTTTCTCCATACTCATGGATAATATCATAAAAGTTTTTTTCGCTGTCTTCAGGTATAAATCTAATTGTTCTTCCTCTTGATGTGGTATTATCAATCACTTCAGCAACTAATTCACCATCTCCGAAATAAAGCTTATTGCCAACTCTAATTTTTCTTGCAGGATCTACTAAGACATCCCATAGATTTAACTCAGGATTTAGTTCTCTAAGGAGAAATACTTCAATTTTTGCACCAGTTTTTTCTTTTTGACCATATAATCTTGCTGGGAAGACTCTAGTATCATTAAGTACTAATACATCATCCTCACTAAAATATTTAATTATATCTTTAAACTGCTTGTGTTCTATTTTACCAGTTTTCTTATGTACGACCATCAGTCTAGATTCGTCTCTGTTATCGGCTGGATGAAGTGCAGTTCTTGTTGAGGCTAACTTAAAATCAAATTCAGAAAGTTTCATATTAGTTTAATAAAATTACCTTAGTTTTGGAGTCTGCAAAACTAATTAATTAGTTTAACATACTTTTAATTTATGAAATTATTTTTAAGGCTATTAAAAGAAAGCTTTGTCTTTTCATTCAATGCTTTAATAGCAAATCCTGTAAGAACAGTTCTCTCACTTTTAGGTGTAACTATTGGTATTTTTACAATTATAGCAGTATTATCAACCGTTGATTCACTTGAAAAAAGCATAAAAGATAATTTGAGTTTCTTGGGCACTGATAACCTTAGAGTCGAAAAGTGGCCTTGGGACTTTAATAATCCAAGCTATGAGTGGTGGAAATTCTTTAGGAGGCCGGAGCCAACATACAGAGAATATGAATTTTTAAAAGATAATCTAGTAAATGCTGAGGCTGTTGAAATTCTAACCTCTCGAGAAGGAGTTAATGTCAAGTATTCAAATAATAGTTCCAGAATTGATAATCTAAATGGCGTTGTTTTTGAAAACCAATTTTTCGGTGACTGGGAATTTATAGCTGGTAGATTTTTTACTGAGAATGAAACGCTAACAGGGTCAAATGCTGCAATTATTGGTTATAAAATAATGGAAGATTTATTTAAGACACCTGATTTTGCTATTGGAAAACAACTTAAGATAAAAGGAAAATCATATACAATTATTGGGGTCACAAAAGAGCAGGGTGAGTCTTTTGGAGCAGGAGACTCATTTGATAGACAAATGTTCATACCCTTTAACAGCTTCAAGAAAATTTTTAAAGTGGGAAGGAAAGGGTCTAATGCTGTTCTAAGAGTTAAAGGGAATGGTGATGAGGATCCAGGCCTTGTTAATTTAGAGTATGAATTAAGAGGGCTAATCAGAGCAAAAAGAGGTATTAAGCCCATAGAAGATGATAGTTTTGCAATAAATAGACCCGAGTATTTAGCTTCTTTTGTTTCTACAATTTTTGGTACAATTAGCATTGCTGGATGGGTGATTGGTAGCTTTTCAATTCTAGTAGGAGGTTTTGGTATAGCAAATATTATGTTTGTTTCAGTTAAAGAAAGAGTGCCAATAATTGGACTTCAGAAATCACTTGGAGCTAAGAAATACTTTATTTTGATGCAATTTTTATTTGAGTCTTCTTTCCTAAGTATTTTTGGTGGTCTTTTTGGAATATTTTTTGTTTTCCTATTGACATTACCAGATCTTGGAACATTTGACCTGATAATATCTTTAGAAAATGTAATTCTGGGGGTAACTATTTCATCTGTAATTGGAATTCTTGCTGGTTTATTGCCAGCGCTATTTGCTTCCAATCTTGACCCAGTGGAGGCAATTAGATCTAACTAGCTAATTTTTCTTTTATCAGTCCTTCCAACTCTCCCATTAGTTCAGGATTGTCCTCAAGAATAGTCTTAACAGAATCTCTTCCCTGTCCAAGTTTCTCTCCATTGTATGAGAACCACGAACCAGATTTTTGAATTAGTTCCAGTTCAACTCCTAGATCTAATACTTCACCTGACTTTGATATTCCCTTGCCATACATAATATCAAATTCTACTACCTTAAACGGAGGTGCAACTTTATTTTTAACAACTTTTACTTTGGTTCTGTTACCGTTAATACTGTCTGGACTATCTTTAATCTGACCAATTCTTCTAATGTCAAGCCTTACTGAAGAATAAAATTTAAGAGCATTTCCTCCTGTAGTTGTTTCAGGATTCCCAAACATAACACCGATTTTTTGTCTTAGTTGGTTAATGAATATACAAATACAACCTGATTTATGAATTACACCAGTCAATTTTCTTAGTGCTTGCGACATCAATCTAGCCTGAAGTCCCATCATGCTGTCCCCCATTTCTCCTTCTATTTCTCCTTTAGGTACTAAAGCAGCTACTGAGTCAATAACAATGATATCTATAGCGTTAGATCTAATTAGTTGTTCACTAATTTCTAGAGCTTGCTCACCGTTGTCTGGTTGTGAGATTAGTAGGTTTTCAGTGTCTATTCCAAGATTTTCAGCATATGTTTTATCAAACGCGTGCTCAGCATCTATAAATGCAGCAATACCTCCTTGTTTTTGTGCCTCTGCTATACAGTGCATCGATAAAGTAGTTTTACCAGAGGATTCTGGACCATAAATTTCTATTACTCTACCTTTAGGTAATCCGCCAATTCCTAAAGCAATGTCTAAGCTTAGGGATCCAGTCGGGATACTAGGAATTTTAACAATGTTTTCATCACTTAATTTCATTATGGTTCCTTGACCATATGTTTTCTCTAGTTTTTCGATTGCTAAACTGAGAGCTTTTGATTTTTCTTTTGTTTCTTTCATTTTGTTTAATTTTTGCTAAAATAAGTAGTATAAAATTTAAATACTAATATTTTTAGTAATTTTTAATAAAAATTAACTTAAAGATCTTCAAATATAGGTAGTTACATTATCTTATTTTAATATTTTTGCTACTTATAACACGTTTTTAATTGAAAAAAACTCTAACTACTTTTTTATTATTTTTTTTATCATTCTATTCTTTTTCACAAGATTATAAAGTTATTCCAGGAGAGAAAGTTGATTTCCTTGTTTCATTTGGCATATTCAATGCAGGCGAAGCTTCGATGATTACAGATACTAATTTACATAGTATTGATAATGAGGAAACAATTAAGATTGACGTTACCGGTAAGTCCATTGGAGTATTTGATTTATTTACTACTGTGAGAGACAAATGGGGGGTGTATATTACTGAGGAAGAGTTAGAACCAAAAAAATTCTATAAGTACCTTCTTGAAGGAAAATACAGAAAGAATGAAATATTAAATTTTGTGGAAAATTCTGATAGTGTTCAAATTGAAATATTAGATAAGGAAACTAAAGAATTTGTAGAATTCAAATATTTACATTTTGAGGATGATATTAAAAAAATAATTCGATCCTATTTTATGAATTATTGGATAGCAAGTCTTGCATATCTGAGATCTCTAGATTATTCAGAGACTGCATCTAAAGAATTAGTTGAAATTCCATATTTCGAAAACAATGAGAAATTTAGTTATCAGATGAAGTTCTTAAGGAGAGACACTATAGAAACAAAAATTGGTGAATATAATTCATTAGTTTTTGCGCCAATTATTCCCAAAAATAAATTATTTGAGGAAGAGGATGCTGTAAAATTTTGGTTAACAGATGATGACAAGAAAATACCTCTGAAGTTAGAGGCAAAGATGAACTTTGGAAGCTTTGTTATTGAGGTATCTAATTATTCTAATGTTAATTAAAAATTAACTGTATTTAATCAAAAAATTAATAATTTAAAATTCGATTAAATTTTGATATTAAATATTTTAAATCGGGTTAAATTGCAGTATGCCAAAATCAGATTTTAAGATACTTGCTATTGATGATGAGAAGGATATTCTATTACTTCTTAAGTATAATCTTGAATCTGAGGGTTATATAGTAAAAACTGCATCTTCGGGAAAAGAAGGTCTTGATATAGCTTCTAAATATAACCCAGATCTTATTTTAATTGATATAATGATGCCTGAAATTGATGGTATTGAAACATGTCGTAAATTAAGAGAGATAGAAAAGTTTCAGTCAACCTTTATTTTATTCTTAACTGCGAGAGTGGAGGAGTATTCTGAGGTAGCTGCCTTCGATGCTGGAGGTGATGACTATATTACCAAACCTATAAAACCAAGAGCTTTATTAAGTAGAATCAATTCATTTTATAAAAGAAAATCATCAGTAGATAATAGTAAGAACGTTATAGAAGTTGAAAACTTATTAATTGATAAAGATAGTTATGTAGTCAAAGTGGATGGAAATGAAGTTTTTTTTCCAAAAAAAGAATTTGAGTTACTACATTTTTTAGCGACTAATCCAAAAAAGGTGTTTAGTAGAGAATCTTTACTCAGAAATATTTGGGGTGCTGATGTTCATGTTGTTGCAAGAACAGTAGATGTTCATATTAGGAAAATAAGAGAAAAATTAGGGCAAGATTTTATAAGCACCATAAAAGGTGTAGGTTATAAGTTTAAAAATTGAGTAACAATCTATTCTTAAACTCTCCATTTATTTTAATAATCATATCTAAAAATAGATTTAATTTTAACCTATGAATAACTCTCAATCTATCTCTGTTCTTTTTGGTATAATTGTAGGAATTATATCATTAACAACAGCGTTTTTACTTGGAGTTAGTGACGCAGAAAAGCTATTGACAGCAGGTATAATATCCATTTTTTCCTCGACACTTTTATTTGCGATCATTACTGAAAATTTATTTGATAAGAAAATTAAAGAGATATATAAATCCTTTGAAAGAATTAGAAATCAAGAATTTGAAAGAGTGCAGGTTGATACCTCTATCTTAAGAAATATTAACCCTTTGAGAGGTATAAACGAAGAGATCTACAATTATGCAAGTTTAAAACAACTTGAGATTGATGAACTAAAGAGATTAGAGGCATTTAGGAGAGATTTTTTACAGGATGTATCTCACGAACTTAAAACTCCAATTTTTGCAGCACAAGGTTTCGTCCATACACTACTAGATAATATGGATGCCGACGATAAAATCAGAAAAAAATTTTTAAGTAAGGCTGCCAAGAGTTTAGACTATCTTGATCTTCTAGTGAGAGATCTTTTAACAATATCTCAAATGGAATCTGGAGAAATTAAAATGAAAATGGAGGCCTTTGATGTTATTGGTCTTGTCAATGAGACAATCGAACAATTAGAGCCACTTGCAAAAACTAAAGGAATGAATCTTGTGCCTGAGCTATCAAATTACAAATCTGTAATTGTAATTGCTGATTATTATAGAATATTTCAGGTGCTAAAGAATCTAATTTCAAATAGTATCAAATATTCTGAAGATAATTCTAACATTACCATTTCTTGTGAGAAAAGAAAAAAAGTAATAAACCTTAAAGTAATTGATCAAGGGAAAGGAATTCCTAAAAATCATAGAAGAAGAATATTTGAAAGATTTTACAGAATAGACAAAAGTAGATCCAAAGAGAAGGGTGGTACAGGTTTAGGACTTGCTATTGTTAAGCATATAATTGAAGGCCATAAAACAAAAATTAAATTAAAATCTAAGATTAATAAAGGTTCGATTTTTTCTTTTAATTTAAAACTTGCTCCTAAATCTTCGAAAAGAAGAAAATCTCTTAAAAAAGTCTTGAAAAAGAACAAGGTAGAAATGATATAATATTTACCTAATAATTATTGTTTTTATTTATTAATAAATCTATTTTTGCTCACTTTTTAGAAACAAATGGATTCAAATAGTTACAAGACTAAATACTTAAATAAAGAATCAATTCAGAAGGATTGGTTTGTTGTCGACGCCGATGGTAAGACATTAGGAAGGTTCTCTTCAGAAGTAGCTAAAATTTTGAGAGGTAAGAATAAAGCTTCTTTTACCCCACACATGGACTGTGGAGATTATGTTATTGTCATAAACTCTGACGGGATTAAGCTAACTGGAAAAAAATGGAGAGAGAAGCAGTATGTGTCTCACAGTGGTTACCCAGGTGGACAAAAAATCACAAATCCGCTAGAGTTAAAAGAAAAAAAGTCCTCAACTTTTATAATCGAGAAAGCAGTAAGAGGGATGTTACCTAAAAATAGATTAGGTAGAGAATTATTTAGAAATCTTTTTGTTTATGAAGATTCTAACCATCCTCATGAAGGACAAAAACCTAAAGAAATTAAATTATAATATGGATATAATCAATACTGTAGGAAGAAGAAAAACATCTGTAGCTAGATTATACATGAGACCAGGAAAAGGTTCATTCGTCATTAACGGAAAAGAATTAGATAAATATTTTGCATCGGAACTACTTAGACTTATTGTTGAGCAACCCCTTAAGTTAGTTGATGCATCTTCAACTTTTGATTTCAAAGTAAATATTTATGGAGGCGGTCTAAAAGGTCAAGCTGAAGCGATAAGACTTGCAGTTTCAAGAGCTTTAGTTAAGAATGACGAAGAAACTAGAGTTGTACTTAAAAAGGAAGGTTTCCTTACAAGGGATCCGAGAATGGTTGAGAGAAAGAAATATGGTAGAAGAAAAGCTAGAAGAGCGTTCCAGTGGGTTAAGAGATAAAAATATGGTTAAAAAATTAGAACATAAAGATTTATTAAAAGCAGGTGTTCACTTTGGGCATTTAACAAGGAAGTGGAACCCAAAAATGTCGGAGTACATTTTTATGGAGAATAATGGTATTCATATCATTGATCTACATAAAACTATCGAATGTGCTTACACTGCTGCTGCTTCTCTACAAAATATTGCTAAATCTGGAAGAAAAATTATGTTTGTTGCTACGAAGAAGCAAGCAAAAACATATGTTTCAGAAAAGGCTAAGGAGTTAAATATGCCTTATGTAACGGAAAGATGGTTAGGTGGTATGCTTACTAATTTTTCAACTATCAGAAAATCTCTCAAAAAGCTATCATCTCTTGAGAATTTAGAAAATCAAGATACTTACACTCAAGATTTTTCTAAGAAGGAGAGACTAATGATGTCGAGAGATAAAGACAAGCTAGAAAAGGCATTAGGTGGAATTTCTAGTCTAAATAGAATCCCTGCTGCTTTGTTTGTTGTAGATGTTAACCATGAAGAAATAGCTGTACAAGAAGCTAAGAAACTTAATATTCCAGTGTACGGAATGGTAGATACTAATTCTGACCCTAATTCAATTGATTTTGAAATACCTTCAAATGATGACTCATTTACTTCAGTTTCTACTATAATTGATTATGTATCAGCTGCCATTGCTGAAGGGTTAAAGGAGAGAGAAAAAATTAAAGAAGAAATTAGAATTAAACAGGAAAAAGAGGCTTCTGAGAAGGAAGCAAAAGAGAAAAAAGAAGCTGAGAAGAAGGCAAAGGATTCTAAGAAAGAAGTAACTAAATAAATTTTCAAGTATTATGTCAGTAAATATTTCTGCAAAAGAAGTAAATGAACTAAGGCAAAAGACCGGTTCAGGTATGATGGATTGTAAAAAAGCACTTGTTGAGGCAGGTGGAGACTTTGATAAAGCAATTGATATTTTAAGAAAAAAAGGTCAAAAAGTTTCTGCTGCAAGGTCAAACAGAGAGACATCAGAGGGTGTTGTAATTTATAAGTTAAGTCCCAATGAGGATAAAGCATCTATATTATCATTTACTTGTGAAACCGATTTTGTTGCTAAAAATGAAGATTTTCAAGAATTAGCTTCTAAAATATTAGATACTGCATTTGATAATAATTTATCATCAGTTGAAGAAATTTTATCTTCTAGTTTAGGTTCCTCTACTATCGAACAAGAAATTGTCAATTTAATTGGTAAGATTGGTGAAAAAATTGAGATTAGAGAATACCAAACTTTCGAAGGAGAAAAAATTGTACCTTATATCCATGCTGGAAATAAGTTAGGAGTTTTAGTTTCCTTGGTAAATACATCTTCTGTAGATTATGTTGCAGCAGGTAAAGATGTAGCAATGCAGATTGCGGCAATGAACCCCATTGCACTAAATAAAGATGGTGTTGACCAAACTGTGATAGATAAAGAAATAGAAATTGGGAAAGAGCAAGCTCTTAAAGAAGGTAAACCAGAAAATATCGTTGAGAAAATTGCTCAAGGTAAGCTCCAAAAGTTCTTTAAGGATAACACTCTTCTAAGTCAACCATTTGTAAAAGATAATTCAATGACAATCGAGTCTTACCTCGGAACATTTTCATCTGAATTGACTGTTGATAAGTTTCTTAGAGTTTCAATAGGATAATCCTCGTCTAATTATTCATTATATCCTCTATCTCTTCAGGAAGAATAGGAATATTTTTCATCAAATTATAATTTTTGTCTTCTCCAACAAGAATATTATCTTCTAGCCTAACACCTAAGTTTTCTTCCCTAATATAAATTCCTGGTTCAACAGTAAACACATTGCCAGGAGATAAATTAACATAAAAATTTCCAACATCATGAACATCTAAACCAAGATGGTGCGAAGTCCCATGCATAAAATACTTTTTGAATAAAGGATTTTTTGGATTCTGTTTTTTTACATCATGTTTATCGAGCAACTTTATTTCTATTAATGCGCTCTCCATAATCTTACCAACTTCTTTATGATATTCATTAATAGTTATACCTGGTCTTAGGATATTAGTAGCTTTATTTTTAACATTTAGAACAGCATTATATATTTCTAACTGTCTTTTTGTAAATTTTCCATCAACTGGTATAGTTCTCGTCATATCAGACTTATAATTTGAATATTCTGCTGCAACATCCATCAGGATAAGATCTCCAGATTTACATATAGAATTATTTGTGTTATAATGAAGAGAACATGCATTTATTCCTGATGCAATTATTGGTTGATAAGCAAAGCCCTTAGATTTATTTTTTATGAATTCGTGAATAAACTCTGCTTCAATATCATATTCCCATATATTTGGTTTAATATAATTTAAAATTCTCCTAAATCCTTTCTCTGTTATATCACAAGCTTTTTGAATTAAGTCAACCTCAGTATCATTTTTAATCATTCTTAAATCACTTAGAATAGGGTAAGACCTCTTAATGTTATAAGTTGGATAAGATTTTTTAATTTCATTCAGGAATCTATCTTGTGGTGTTTCAATTTTGGTACTTGATCTTATATGTTCATTCTTTTCTAAATAAATACTTTCTGTCTGAGCTAATATTAGATCTAATACATTTTTAAAATTATTGTTCCACATAATTGTCTCAATTCCAGATATTTTTCTTGCTTCTTCTTTTGTGAACTTATTCCCCTCCCAAATAGCTATTTCCTCACTTGTTTCTTTGATAAATAATATCTCTCTCATCTTTTTATCTGGAAAATTTGGAGCTAAAATTAAAAATGTATCTTCTTGATCTATCCCTGTCAGATATAAAAGGTTAGTATTTTGAACAAAGTGTAATGTCTCATCTGCGTTTGTTGGCATGAATTCATTAGAGACAAATACTGAAGCTGAATTTTTATCAACTTTATCTAAAAAGTTTTTTCTATTATTAATGAAAAGAGAGTTGTCAATTATTTCGTATCTCATCAGTTTATTTTGTCTTAAAGATACATTAATTGTTAATAAATTTTTAATTTGCCTATTATGGATTTTGTTGATAAAAATATCGAGAAATATGTAGAAGCTTTATCTGACAAAGAATCCCCTCTCCTCAAAGAAATCAATGAATATACGATTAATCATGTACATCAGCCTAGAATGTTATCCGGTCATTTACAAGGAAGAATTTTAAGTTTCATATCAAAAATTAAACATCCAAAAAATATTTTAGAAATTGGAACATATACGGGTTATTCTGCCTTATGTCTTGCTGAAGGTTTAGCTGAAGGTGGAAAATTAATAACTATAGACAGAGACAAATCTTTACATGATAGAGTTCATGAATTTTTTAAGAGATCTGATTACGCAAAAAATATTCAGCAGTTAATTGGTGAGGCAATAAATATCATTCCTGAAATTGATTTAAAATTTGATCTTGTTTTTATTGATGCTGATAAGAAAAATTATAAAAATTATTTTGATCAAGTAATTCATAAGTTAAATAAAGGCGGGATAATTATTGTTGATAATGTTCTCTGGAAGGGAAAAGTTACTGATCTATCTAAGAATCAAAATGATAAATTAGCCGTATATATGAATGATTTTAATGAGTACATTAAAAAAAATAAAAAAGTTTCAAAATTGATTTTACCTGTCAGAGATGGACTTACACTTATCATAAAAGATGAAAATTAATATCACAGTCCTTTTATTCTTTTTCATTTTTATTGAATCTTTTTCTCAAAACTCTCCAAGAGTACCCGAAAGAATAAGAATTGATAATATGGTTTTGAATATTTCTGATGATGTTATCCCTATAATTCAAAATGAAGTTGATGCACTACATATTAACGATAAATATTTTCAAATTTTTGTCGATAGAATTAATATATATTTTCCAGTGATTGAAAGAATCTTGAAAGAAGAGGAGATGCCAGATGACTTGAAATACTTAGCTCTCCAAGAAAGTGCACTTATACCTGACGCTGTTTCATCATCAAATGCTGTTGGATTCTGGCAGTTTAAGAAAGAGACAGCAGAAGATTATGGTCTTACGGTTAATGATAAAATTGACGAAAGAAAAAATATTGTATCATCAACTAGAGCAGCATCTAGATATATTAAAAATAGTAACTTTCTTTTTGAGAATTGGATTTTTTCTATTTACTCATATTATCAGGGTCTAAGTGGCGCTAAGGCTGTTACAGATCCAAAGTTGTATGGTTCCAAGAGAATGACAATAGATAAAGATACTCACTGGTACATAATTAAATTTTTAGGGTATAAGGTAGCTTTCGAAAATTATGTTGACAAAAAAAAATATAATGAAAATTATTCTATATACGATAATAGGTCTTTTTCATCGATTAGAGAATTATCAAAAAATTTATCAATCAATAGGAATGATTTAACCTCTCTTAATAAGTGGATAACATCTGATAGAATTCCAAATGATAAAATCTATTCATTTCTAATTCCTGAAAATAGAGAGAATGTTTTTAAGAAATCGTCATCATTGGTAAGTGATAAAATCAATAACATTATAGAAGAAAAATTTACCTCTCCAATTGATAAAAAAATAAATGAGGTGATATCTCGAAAAACTATTTTGCTAAATGGATTGCCTGCAATAATAGCTGACTCGTCTGATAGTGTTGATGAACTCATAAAGTTATATGGAATTTCCAAAAAATCATTTTTTGAGTTTAATGATTTAAATAGAGATAATAATATTGTCCCTGGTGTACCTTATTATCTATCAAAAAAAAGGAGAAGAGGGAAGGTTCAGTTATATATAAGGAGAGAAGATGAATCTCTATGGGAAATCTCCCAATTATTTGGTGTTCAGTTGACAAGCTTAAAAAAGCTAAATAAAGAAAATAATTCAAGTAAAATTCTACTTAGAAGAAGATCTATTCTTTAACTATTTTTTCAATTATTTTTCCGTCTTCTTTACTTTTAAGAATTAATTTTTTATCACCGTAATGAGTCATTTCTTCTTTAACTAGATAATAATTCTCATCATAACTCTCAAGGGTATTTATTTTACTCACTCCCTCTCTACCTCTCCATATATCTAAATTTATTTTCTCCCATTTTTTAGATTTAATAGATTTATAAGAAGCATCAATAATTGCATTTACAATATACCCATCGTAAAATGTTTCTGATGGTTTCTCTCCCTTCTCTAACGCATCAAACATATTAGCAAACATATGATTATATCCTAATTCATTTAATTCGTCTCCAACTGGAAAGATCCAACCAGAATCAGATTCCGCTTTCTCAGCAACATAGTCACTTCCTTTACCTGTTGTAAACATTTCAAAACCAGTTCTTAGAAAAGAGTTAACCCATATTGTACCTTCAGTTCCCATTACTTCATCTCTTAAATCAAGTCCTCCTCTGAAAGTCCAACTAACCTCAAATTGACCAATTGCTCCGTTTTCGTACTTAACTAATCCTATCGCATGATCTTCTGCATCAATAGGTTTTACCTGTGTGTCTCCCCAGCACATAACCTCAATTGGTTTAATATCCTTTCCAATATAGTTTCTGCTGATTTCAATACAGTGACACCCTAAATCTAAGATACATCCTCCACCTGCTTGCTCTAGATCCCAGAACCATTCGCTATGTGGACCAGGATGTGTTTCGCGAGATTTTGTCCATATAATTTCACCAAGACTTCCAGATTTAACACTATCAAGAGCCTTTAAAAATTTTGGGGTATAACAAAGATCTTCTAAGTATCCCGCAAAAATTCCTGCTTTTTCAACTGCTTCTACCATCCTTTTTGCTTCTTCTGCTGTTCTTCCAAGAGGTTTTGTACATATGACAGCTTTATTATGCTTACAACATAAGTGAACAGCCTCTTCATGTAGATTATTTGGTAAAGAAATACAAACTACATCAACATCTTTGTGAGCAATAGATTCCTCCATATCTGTAGTCCAGTGTGGAACATCATAATCTTCAGCAAATTTTTTTGCACTTTCTTCTCTTCTGGAGTAAATAGAAACTACTCTGTCTTTATTTCTGTAACCGTGAAGTGAGTCAGTATAGAATCTTCCTATAAAGCCTGACCCTAACATTGAAATTTTTTGCATAATTATTTATTTTTTTCTTTAAAGAATATTACTAAAAACAATAAAACAGCTCCAGAAATATATGCTGGAACCATCCAAATATCTCCCCAGTTTTTAAGTCCTTCAATTGTATTGTTGTCAGTAACAATTCCAGAGAACCATGAACCGATAGTCATTCCTATCCCGTAGGTCGCAACGGTAAACAAACCTTGAGCTGCATTTTTTATTTTTTCTCCAGCTTTATTTTCAGTGTACATGTACCCGGTAACAAAGAAGAAATCGTAGCATATACCATGTAATAATATTCCGGAGATTATCATCCAGTAATAAGCTTCTAGGTCGCCATTGGCAAAAAAGAAAAACCTTAGTGCCCAAGCAGCAATACCTATTATCAATATATTTTTAACTCCTAATCTATAATAAAGAAATGGAATAGCTAAAATAAAAATAGCTTCGGATATTTGGCCATAAATCATTTTACCAGCTGCTCCTTCCATGCCTAAATCATTAAGAAAAACATTCGCAAATGAATAGTAGAATGATAGAGGAATACAGATTAAGACTGCAGATATAAAGAAAATCAGATATGATTTGTCTTTTAGTAAAACTAGACCTTCTAAACCAAGAGGCGAACCATTACTTTTACCTTTTGGAGGTACATTTGGTAGAGAAAAAGAAAATAGTCCAAGAAGTATAGAGGCAGCAGCAGCGATATAAAAAGTATAGGCAATACTTGAGACGTTATTTTCAAGTTGTAAATTTCCAATTATAAACCCTGCAACTATCCAACCAAATGTTCCAAAAAATCTTATTACTGGAAACGTTTTTCCTGAATCACTGACATTAGCAAAAACAATATTGTTAGAAAGAGCTACCGTTGGCATATACATTAGTGAGTAAACTAGCACTGTAACTATAAATAAAAATGAAGAAGATATTTCTGTAGCATAAATTAGGAGAAGACCACCAATTATATGAAGGGCACCCATTGCTTTCTGAGCAGAAAAATATCTATCAGCAATCGATCCTACAAAAAAAGGTGAGAATATTGCAGCAATTGCAAAGGCACTATATGCCGAACCAATCTCTTCCCCTGAGGAGTTTAAGATTTTTGCCATATAAGTTCCAGCAGTAACATACCATGCCCCCCAGATAAAATATTGGAGAAACATCATAGTAGAAAGTTTGAAGTTTTTCATAGTTAGTTTGGTTAATTAGTCTCAATATTATTAAGTTAAAAAAAAATTTTTTAAATTAAACTGATTTTATATCAATATTAAACTGACTAATCTTATAACTGACTCCTATGAAAAAAAATAATTCTAAAAAAAATAGCAGAAGAGAATTTATTAAACACGGTACTCTAGCTGCATCCAGCTTTTTTATTGTGCCAAGATATGTACTTGGTGGTAAAGGTTTCACCTCTCCAAGTGATAAAATTAATATAGCAGGTATCGGGGTAGGAGGTAAAGGTACATCTGATCTTTGGTATGCTTCAGATGAGGGTAAAGAGAATGTAGTTGCATTATGTGATGTTGATATGGGAAACATAAGTTCTAAATCTAGAGAAAGATTCCCTAAAGCAAATTTTTATCAGGACTACAGAGTTATGTTCGACAAACAAAAAGATATTGATGCTGTTACGATATCCTCTCCCGATCATGTTCATGCACTACAGACTTTAGCTGCAATGGATGAAGGGGTTCATGTTTATGTACAGAAACCATTAACGCATAATATAAAAGAAGCTAGAATGCTCACTGAAACTGCAAGAGAAAAAAAGATTGTAACACAGATGGGAAATCAGGGCGCCTCAAACTCAGGGATGAGAAAGGTTCAAGAATGGTTTGATGCTGGATTAATTGGAGAAGTTGATGAAGTCTTTGTTTGGACAAATAGACCAGTTTGGCCACAGGGTATACCTGTTCCTAAATCTGATGGAAGTCCTGTTCCAGAAGGTTTAGATTGGGATTTATGGTTAGGCCCTGCTCCGAAAATAGATTATACTAATGCATATCATCCATTTAACTGGAGAGGCTGGTGGGCCTATGGTACTGGAGCACTAGGAGATATGGGTTGTCACTTAATTGATGTGCCGTTCAGAACACTAGGATTACACTACCCAAAAGCTGTAGAATGTAGTGTTGGTCAGGTATTTATTAAAATGTGGAATCCAGAGTATATCCCAGAAGGGTGTCCACCTTCTTCCTCTGTAACTCTAGATTTTGCTGCGACTGATAAAAATAAAACTCCTTTAAAAATGAGATGGCTAGATGGTGGTTTAAGACCTCCACATCCAGACCTAATTCCTGCAAACGACTCTCTTGGAACCCCAGATAGTTCAAATGGAGTTATGATGATAGGGTCAAAAGGAATTATTACTACTGGAGTTTATGGATTTACTCCAAAATTATATAGGAAAGGTGAGGATGTAGTTGAGTTTGATACATCTAATCAACCAGGTAATGAATTTGGTCATCAAACTAAATGGATTGAGGCGTGTAAGGCAGGATTTAATAGTTCTGAACATAAAGCGCTAACATCTTCTTTTGATTATTCTGGTCCAATGACGGAAACAGTTCTCATGGGTAACATTGCAATAAGAAGTTATATGGAGAAAAAATCTGGACTTGGTAATTCTTATCCAGGAAGAAAGAAATTATTATGGGATGGAGAAGCTATGAAAATTACAAACTATGATGATGCAAATAAGTTTGTAACAAGAAATTACAGAAAAGGATGGGAAATCTAAAACTCATAATCAAGACCTAGTTTATTTTTTAGATCTGAGAGGTTTGTATTTTTTTTAGATAGGTATTCAAACTTATCTTTATTTGTGTAAATGGTTTTTTCTTTTTCTGTTTCGTTTATTTCTTTTTTAAGAACAATTTTTTCTTCAAACCTATTTTTTAATTTCTCTTTTAATCTATTGATAATACTGTCAAATATTGTTCCTTCTAATTCATTGTCTAGATGAAATGTAATTTCTGTTCCTTCTATTGAATTTCTTTTTTTTAGAATTGCTACTTCAGATTTTTTCTCTTTTAATGATTCTGAAAAATCATTAATAAGTATTTTGTATTCATCTTTAGAAAAAGGAATTTTCTCATTTGATTCTTCCTTATCTTTTTTCTCTACTTCCGATTCTTTCTTTTCAGTTAATAAATTTTTGAGGTTTGGGGTGTCTTTATTTGCTGAAGTATCTGCTTCTACAATATCCTTATTAGCTAACTTTGATTTATCAGTTTTTGTTGCTTTGACTGTTTCATCCTTTTCTTTTACTTCAGTTATTTTTTTTACATCTTCAGATTTTGGAGTTTTTTTTTTATTCAGTGAACAAATTTTAATTAATGCTATTTCAGTATGAATTTTATGATTACTTGATTGTTTATAATTGATTTCAAATTGATTTAAAATTTCTAGTGAATTTTCAATGAATTCTGTATCAATGGTCTTTGCTTGATTTATATATTTTGTTTTTTCAACTTCAGAAACTTCCATTATTTCAACTAAACTTTCATTTTTTGATAGAAGAAGATTTCTAAAGTGATTAGAGAGACCATTTAATAAATTGAAACTTTCAAATCCTTTAAGTAAAATTTCATTGTGTACTAGAAGAGTTTCAGATACTGAAGATGCGAAAAGAAGATTACTTACTTTAAAGAAATAATCATTATCTAATATATTTAAGTTTTTAGTTACTACCTCTAAGTTGATTTTTGAGTCTTTAGAAAATGTTCTAATCAAATCAAGAGTAGATAATGCATCTCTCATTGCTCCATCTGCTTTTTGAGCTATAATATGTAATGCTTCATCTTCAAATTCAATTTTTTCATTTTCTAGTATATCCTTGAGTTTATTTTTAATGTCTGTGATCTCTATTCTATTAAAATCATAGATTTGACATCTAGATAATATAGTTGGAATTACCTTATTTTTTTCTGTAGTAGCTAATATGAAAATAGCATATGATGGTGGCTCCTCAAGAGTTTTCAAGAAGGCATTAAATGCAGCATTAGATAACATATGAACTTCATCTATTATATAGACTTTATATTTTCCAGATTGTGGTGCATACCTTACTTGATCAATTAAATTTCTTATATCGTCGACTGAGTTGTTTGAAGCCGCATCTAGTTCATATATATTAAGTTTATTAGAATTCTCAAGAGGATTTTCAATATTAAAACCATTTATCTGATTTGCTAATATTCTTGCACACGTAGTTTTGCCAACTCCTCTTGGACCACAAAATAAAATTGATTGAGCAACTTTTCCATTTTTTATAGCATTTTCTAAAGTTGTAGTTACATGAGATTGACCTACTACATCTTCAAATTTTATAGGTCTATATTTTCTTGCCGATACAACATATTTTTCCACAGATGTAAATTAAATAAATTAGATTTGCGCAACAATATTGTTCTTTGTTTTTTGGGGTCGACTGGAATTGACAGTATGATAAATTTTATTTTTGCATGTCGGGTGATAGTAACATCCGTAATCAAATACTACATACTTTAAACGGCGAACGTAAATACGAATACGCTATGGCGGTTTAAATTCTAAGAATTTAAATAACCACATCATAATTTAACTGGTGATCTTCGGTTAATTAATATGGTGTCATAAGGAGATCTACTTTATATTTTTTCCTACAATTATATATTGGAAATTTAGTAGGTAAGGATAGATGTTGGTTGATATTTTCCTGCTCTATTTCGAAAATTAAAAATTATCTAAGCATGTAGACGGAATACGGTTTCCATAGCTGGACGCGGGTTCGAATCCCGCCGACTCCACATACTAATTTGATTTACTAGTTTTTTCTTTTATTTTCTCCATTAATTCGATGATCCTATCCATTCTCTCCATGTCTTTTTCATGATAAACTCTATGATTGTATCTATATTGACTAATCATCTCCTCATAAGAGATCTCTTCTTCAAAAAAAGATTGATGAATAATTTGGATCATAAAAATGGTGAGTAATATAAATGCAAATCCACCAGAAACTATAGCTGGTATTCCATAAATTATTTTGATATAAAGGTCGGAATTATAAAATTTTTTAATTTTTTCCTTCATCTAAATTTTTATTAATTTTTTCTAAAACTTTTATAATCTCATCTAGTTTTTCAGCTTCTTTGATATGATTTTCTACATGTTCTTGTCTTCTTTCTACCTGTGTAGTTTCATTACTTTCAAAAAAAGTAATGTATATAAATAAGCTAGCAAACATTACCATTACTAGGATAATTGATCCGGAGATAATGCTTACACAAGCTTTAATATAATTATCAAGATGTTGTTTACTCATAGTTTTTCTTTTTGTTAATCATATTTCGAATTCTATTTTCTGAAATTATTATTTTATAATTTTCAGAGATAGTAAATAGGCTTTTATTTAAATTTTCTCTATCACTTTCAATAGTTCTAATTAATAGATCAATTTCTTGGTTTTGGAAATCACTAGGATTATTTGAGTTTTTATAAAAACTAAGTCTATCATATTTTGCTTTGACATTAGATTGGAGCTTTATTGTTTCTTGCAATAAGTTTTTAATCTCATTGTCATCTCTAGATAGTACCTCATTAATTACAGAGAGAACAGCTCCGCTTGCTCCTATAATTGGTCCTGCTTTCCTAGTGACCTCTGAGTTAGAAGACAATACTCCCATCAATGCACCAAGAAATGTAATTCCTGCTGCACTAAATGTTCTTATTTTTCTATTGTTTTTAGATGTAGCTTCTATCCACTTAAGATTATCATTTATTTCTTCTAATCCATCTTGTTGAGATTCTAATTCATTAATTAATTCTGTAATTTTTTCTTGTACCTTAAGCGGATTGATAGTATTCATTACTACCACATCTAATGTTATCTGAGAGGATAATCCCGATAAATCTGTAGCTTTAAGTTCTAGGTTATAATTTGTTGTAGAGTTTGTTCTTTCAACGTGATCGTAATCAACATTAAAACTTATTGTTTTCTTTGAATTGTTAAGTTTCATTCCTCTTGGTAATTGTGCACCTACATTTTCTATTATAATTGAATCATTAACATTAGGATCATCTACTGGAATTTTATATGTATAAGAACTTCCTTCCTCAACTATCCATTTTGATGTCTTTCCAAAAACTGGAGGAAAATTATTTTCAGAATAAATAATTTTAAATGTATCTACATCAAATAGCTCAGGCTTATTTTTTTTATATGCCTTTAAAATAAAACTAAATGTCTTCTCTAGTTCATCTATATTATTTGGATCAATCTTCCAGTCTATATTTCCAGAAATAGGATTGAAGTTATCAATTGGCGCATCAGTTTTTAATTCAAATAATACATTATTATCACCATCTGAAATAATAGGAGTATAACGAAATGAATAATTGTTCCTGATAATTTTATCTATTTGTTTGTTAATTATCTTAGGAGCATATTCTAAATTATTAATTTCAATAAGAAAATCATACCTCTTTAAATTTGAATTTTTTTCATAAGCAAATAGGTTCCAGGTTATAAATTTATTAATTGCCTGGTTATCATCAGGAATGAACTCAAAGTATATTCTTTTACTTCTTTTGTCATAAATTATTTTTCCATTTTCAATATTTCTGAAGTTAGGATTATCATTAAAATAATAATTAAATATTACTTCTTCCTTTTTACCTTTTAATTGTATTATCATAGATAAAGTGTCTCTCTCATCTAAGGTTATATTTGTAGGATTAAATAAATTTTCGATTAAAATTTTTTGTTCTCCGTTGATTTCATAGTTTATAATATTAAATGATAACTCTACATCTTTTATTTCATCTTTTATTAATAAAGAGTCTTGAGAATTAGATATTATAGTATCATTATTATTAGATTGTGCGTTAATAAATGTAGGATTTAGAAATAAACTAAAAGTGAAAAATAGAATTAAATTTCTCATACTATGTGTAGTAACAAGACTATAATTTTCTATGTAATTTAATTTAATAATTTTTATCAATTATGCTAATAAACGTTTTAATTCTCTATTTAAATCTTTTTTCTTATGAAAAGAATCATTTTATATCTTCTGATTGGGAGTTAAAAAAAGAGGAGAATAATATAAAAGTTTATCTAAGGAAAAATGAATTAAATAATGTTGAGTATTTAGCTGAAACTGTAATTAATACCAATATAGATTCAATTTTAGAGATAATTTTAGACTATGATAATTCTCATAAGTGGATGTATAAACTTGAAGATAGTAGAATAATTGAAAAAAAATATGACTCATTATTTTATGTCTATTTCACAATGGAAATGGGGTGGCCTCTGAAAAAAAGAGATTTAGTTTCTGATGTAAAAATTGATAAGAAAGATAACTTTGTTTCAATTAGCTTAAATTCAGTTCCAAATTATATTCCAGTTGATGGAAATTATATTAGAATATTTGATTCAAAATCCATTTGGAATCTTTCAAAAATTAGTGATGAAGAAACAAAAGTAACACTACAAAGCTATGCAGTCATTGATGGCTTACCATCATTTGTGGTTGAATTATTTATAGTTGATGGACCTATATTTTCTTTATCTAACCTAAAGAATAAGATCTAAATTCTTTCAATATCAGCACCTAGTTCTCTAAGTCTCTGATCTATATTACTGTAACCTCTATCTATTTGATCTATATTATCTATTATGCTTGTTCCATTAGCTGAAAGAGCAGCTATGAGAAGGGAAACACCAGCTCTTATATCTGGTGAGGTCATCTGTATACCTTTTAGAGGAATTTTTCTGTCAAGTCCAATAACAGTAGCTCTATGTGGATCGCATAAAATTATTTGGGCTCCCATATCTATAAGTTTATCAACAAAAAATAATCTACTCTCAAACATTTTTTGATGAATTAATACTGTTCCTTTTGCTTGAATTGAAGTTACTAGAGCTATACTTAATAGATCAGGTGAAAAACCTGGCCATATTGCATCGGATATTGTCATAATTGAACCATCAATGAAAGATTCAATTTCATAATGATCTTGAGCAGGAATATGAATTGAATCATCTTTTAAATTCATTTTTATGCCTAGTCTTTGAAAGGTTTTAGGAATAATACCTAAGTTATCTAAACTAACATCCTTAATTAAAATATCAGATTTAGTCATTGCTGCAAGTCCAATAAAACTTCCAATTTCAATCATATCAGGTAAAATTCTATGTTTAGTACCTGATAATTTAGATACACCCTCAATTTTTAAATAATTTGATCCTATTCCCTTAATATTTGCTCCCATTGAGTTAAGCATTTTACATAGTTGCTGAATGTAAGGTTCGCAAGCCGCATTATAGATAGTAGTTTTACCTTCTGCAAGAGATGCTGCCATGATAATATTGGCTGTACCTGTAACTGAAGCTTCGTCTAGTAAAATATCCTTTCCTTTAAGTTTATTAGCAGAAACTTTAAATAGAGTATTATTATTATCAAGAGTAAATTTTGCTCCAAGTTCTTGAATTCCAATAAAGTGAGTATCAACCCTTCTTCTTCCAATTTTATCTCCTCCAGGTTTTGCTAAATACGCATTTCCAAATCTAGCAACCAAAGGTCCCATTAACATAATTGACCCTCGGATTTTAGAAGATTTTTCAAAGAAATCTTTAGATTTAGTATAGTCGACGTCAATAGAATCAGATGTAAATTTATATGTTGTTGAGTCTACTTTTTTAACATCAACACCCATTCCATCTAATAAATCTATTAAAAGATTTACATCTTTTATATCAGGAACATTTTCAATAGTTATATTTTCATCAGAAAGTAATACCGCACATAAAATTTGAAGAGCTTCATTTTTTGCGCCTTGTGGATAAATTACACCTTTAAGACTTTTTCCACCATTTATTCTGAAGGATCCCATTACATTCTTCTTTTTCGAAATGGTCTATTTGATTTAAAGTTTTTCTTTGAATGATAATGTTTTGATCTTGATCCTCTTTCTTTTGTAACCTTAAAGAATAAATTCATTTCATTCACTTTTTCAATATCTATTGATAATTTATTATTTGATAATTCCTTTATATTATCAACAATTACTTTACTGTCGATCGATTCTTTATTCCACATACCAAAAAATGATTTCATAATTTTCCCAATGTGAATTACAGCAGCTTCTCTATCTTCTTCTTTCTTAAGTTTACAAGCCTCATCAATTAGCAATTCAATTTTCTTGCCGTAATGTCTATATTTTATTTTTGTTTTAGGGTACTCTAGCCTTTTAGGTTTATCAGCTTCAGTTTTTTTCTTAGGCATTGGATAGGGGCTATCTATATCTAAGCTATAGTCAGACATGATAAATAAATCATCCCACATTTTAGCTTCTACTTCACTTTGGTCTTTAAAACTTGGATGTGTAAGTTTCATCATATCAACTAAAGTTTTTGACATTTTATTTCTTTCTTCTTTACTTTTAACATTACCCACATAATCAACAAGTTTATGAAAGTTTCTGCCATACTCTCTTAATATTAAATTGCTTCTAGTAGTATTATATTCCATCTCCATAATTTTTTTCAAAACTAATTAATTTTTTCATCAATTAAGTAGTAGATTCATCTTCTTATTTTTTATGAAATATTTAGAAGATTTAAACTCCAGTCAAAAAGAAGCAGTATTACACCCAAAAGGACCGTGTCTCGTGATTGCAGGAGCAGGTTCAGGTAAAACTAGAGTTTTAACATATAGAATAGCCCATCTGATAAAACAAGGTATAGATCCATTTTCAATTCTTGCTTTAACATTTACTAATAAGGCAGCAAAAGAAATGAAAAATAGGATAGAGGGTATAGTCGGAACAGAAGCAAGAAGCCTATGGATGGGTACTTTTCATTCTATTTTCGCTAGAATACTTCGAACTGAAGGATATAAAATAGGGTATCCACCAAATTTTGTTATTTATGATACTCAAGATTCCAAAAATTTAATAAAGGCTATAGTGAAAGAACAAAATTTAGATCCTAAGCTATATAAAGAAAACTTTGTATTTAATAGAATTTCAAATGCTAAGAATAGATTGATCTCCCCTCCGGAATATAAAAACAATCCAATTCTTCAAGAAGAAGATAGTTCTTCATTAAGACCAATGATTGGAGAGATTTATAAAATATATTCTGAGAGATGTTTTAAATCTCAGGCTATGGATTTTGATGATTTACTTTTTAACACAAATACTTTATTTTCAGAACATGTAGACATTCTAAATAAGTACCAGCAATTGTTTCAACATGTATTAATTGATGAGTTTCAAGATACCAATTATTGTCAATATCTAATTACAAAAAGATTAGCATCAGTTAGTAGAAATATTTTTGTAGTAGGTGATGACGCTCAGTCCATTTATGCATTTAGAGGAGCAGAGATTAGAAATATTTTAAAGTTTGAAGATGATTTTGATGACTTAAAAACTATTAAACTTGAACAAAATTATAGATCAACTAAAACAATAGTAAATGCAGCAAATTCAGTTATTGAAAAAAATAAATCAAAGATTAGTAAAGAAGTTTGGACAGATAATGAAGACGGTGAATTAATTTCAGTTAAAAAATCCTTTTCGGATAACGAAGAAGGTAAAATAGTTTCTAATTTAATTTTTGAAGAGAAAAATAGAAATCAATTAACAAACTCTAATTTTGCTGTTCTTTATCGAACAAATAGCCAATCCAGATCAATTGAAGAAGCATTAAGAAGAATAGGTTTAAAGTATAAGGTTTTTGGTGGAGTTTCTTTCTATCAAAGAAAAGAAGTAAAAGATTTAATAGCCTATCTACGATTTTCTATTAATCAAAATGATGAACAATCATTTAGAAGAATCATTAACTATCCAAGAAGAGGAATTGGCCAAACTTCTGTTGATAAAATAATTACGATTTCAAATAAAGAAAATATAAGCTTATGGGATGTTATTAAGAGATCCTCTGAGCTATTAAATTCCAGAATAAATAACTTATTAACTCCATTTAAAGATTTGATTATCGCTTTTTCAAACTTTTCCAAAAATAATGATGCTTACACAACCGCATCACATATAGCATCAAATTCGGGTCTTTTAAAAGAGCTTTGGGATGATAGAAGTATCGAAGGTATAAGTAGATATGAGAATGTTCAAGAATTACTCAATTCAATTAAAGAGTTTTTAGATAATGATGATAATAAAAACAAAAAACTTGAAGATTTCTTACAGGAAATTTCATTAATGACTGATCAAGATAAAGAAGATGATAGTAATGAAGAATATATTTCATTAATGACAATACATATGGCAAAAGGCTTAGAATTTTCAGTTGTATTTATAGTTGGAGTAGAAGAAGATTTATTTCCTTCACAAATGATGATTTCATCAAGAGAAGATCTTGAAGAGGAAAGGAGACTTTTCTATGTTGCAATTACTCGAGCTATGAAAAAATTGTATCTAACTTACTCTAGTACAAGATATAGATATGGAATGTTAAAGGATTGTGAGAAAAGTAGGTTTATAAAAGAAATTAGTCCAGCATATCTAGATTTTGATAATTTTAATACTAATAGATCATTGGTTTCAAATGTTTTGAAAGAAAAAAAAAGAAATTTATCACCTATTAAAAAAGTATCAACAAATAATTCATCATCCATTAAGTCAAGTAATATTGATGATTTGATAGAGGGCGTAAATGTAAAACATGAGATTTTTGGTATTGGAACAATTAAAAAAGTAGACAATCATTCTAATCAAAAAAAAGCAATTGTAAATTTTAAAAATGTAGGAGAGAAGACTTTACTCTTAAATTTTGCTAAATTAAAGGTAATAA
>Ga0181567_10000562_pt1 | contig 28123 bp, 27 predicted proteins | sample 101ome_14_FD_133761 | JGI IMG/M metagenome (GOLD analysis project Ga0181567, IMG submission 133761) | Coastal salt marsh microbial communities from the Groves Creek Marsh, Skidaway Island, Georgia - 101403AT metaG (megahit assembly) | ecosystem: Environmental > Aquatic > Marine > Intertidal...
ATTGCGCTTAATTTCAGAGAGATGAAAAGCCAACAGGTTGTCTCCCGGTTTGAGCCCCGTCCACTGGATGAGTAGTTGCTGAGGAATAACCCCATGGGACTTTACCTGAAAACGTTTGAGGGCGAGCGCCTGATTACTCCAGACAAAGGTTTGCAGAAACCATTGCAATCCTCCCTGAAACATCCACCAGACCAACCCAATGGAAAGCAGGCTCGTAGTCCAGCGCAATGTGCGCCTGAGGAAGGCTCGCCGCCTTTGACGCCGCTCCACCCCTAAACCAATCGCCTGGGAGTCGCCTGAGACCTTGAACGGTGAAGGAGTCGATGCAAACATCACGCTTTAGGGTTCAAGGTTTTTATGTTTTGGGTCGCGCTCCCCCTTGGGTGTCGGCTTATGGCGTCCTGAACCATCCAATGACAGAGCTCGCCAAAGCCCATACCTGAGGCTTTGGCAGCCATGGGCAATAAACTCGTTTCGGTCATGCCTGGTAGCGTATTGACCTCAAGCAATGTAGGCTCGTCACCATCCAGCAGAACATCGACCCGACCATAGCCTTCACATCCCAAAACCCTGAATGCCTCCAGGGCCAGTTGCTGGCATCTTAAAGTCAAGTTTTGATCCAAATTCGCCGGACACACATAGTCGGTGGCACCCACGGTATATTTGTGCTGGTAATCATACGCAGCGGCGTCCTTGGGGATAATTTCAACAATCGGCTGAGCTCGATCGCCCAGGATGGCCACAGTCAATTCCCGTCCCTTGACGCATCGTTCCACTAGGGCTTGTGAGCCCAACCCAATCACCTGAGCTATTGCCGGCGGCCACTGCTCAGCCTGATGAATGAAATGAAGCCCCACACTGGAACCCTGATCAGCAGGTTTCACAACCAAGGGAAGTCCCAAATCAGTAGGCATCAATGCTGCTGGATCACTGATCACATGAAAAGGAGGCGTCGACAAGTTGCACTGCATGAATCGCCGCTTGGCAGCTACCTTATCAAAAGCAAGACGGCTGGAGGCAGGACCACTTCCCGTGTAGGCAATCCCCATTCGCTCAAGTTGCTCTTGAATTTGACCGTCCTCTCCGTAAGTACCATGAAGCGCCAGAAAAACCACATCCACGGCCTCAGGCAGGAGTAGATCTTGCCCGTTGGGATCCACAGCCTGCACCCGATGACCCAGGTGTTCGAGAGCAGCCATCACCGCGGCTCCAGAACGAAGCGAAACCTCCCGCTCTGCTGAAGTCCCCCCCATGAGGACAGCGATGTTCCAGGTCGATTTCATAGGCCCAACCTCTGCACTTCTATCTCCAGTTCGACGCCTCGATCCTCTCTAGCACGCTTTCGGACCAACTCCATGAGATTCAAAACGTCCTGAGCAGAGGCTCCTCCCTGATTGATGATAAAATTTCCATGGATTTCTGAAATCACCGCTTGCCCCATGCGCTGGCCTTTCAATCCCAATTCATCAATCAGTTTTCCAGCCGATCCACCCTCGGGATTCTTGAACATACAACCGGCGCTGGAGCCAATAGGTTGAGAGCTCCGTCGCTGGGTTGCATAAGCATCCATGGTTTTCTTAACCTGAATTTCGCTGGCAGGAAGTGTTCGGAAAGTAGCTTCAATGGCGATCTCTTCTATTAACAACGGACAGTGACGGTAGCCCGCTGTGATTTGATCAGCTCGGTAAGTCCTTAACTGCCCCGAACGATCCATGGTGGTCATCTGCAAAACCACATCAAAGATCCATTGTCCCATGGCCCCAGCGTTCATGCGCAGAGCCCCCCCCACGGAACCAGGAATACCTTCCAGGAACTCCAATCCAGCAAGACCTTGCTGGCGAGCTTGCTCGGAGAGCCGTTTCAAACGAACCCCTGCTCCGGATCTGATTTGTTCTCCCTTCACCTCGAGATCGAGGAATGCCTTAGAGGCAAGTGAGACAACCACACCCCGAACACCTTCATCTGAGAGCAGGAGGTTGGATCCCCTTCCCAGCAAGTGGAGGGGCATCGAGTGCTTTCCTGCCCAGGCAAGGGTTTCAGCAAGGTCCTCAACCTGACTGGGCACCACGTACAAATCCGCAGCCCCACCAACCTTGAGTGTCGTTTTCGGACCAAGAGGCTCCATCGTGCGAACCAGGGTATCTTTGCTGAGTAGCCGCTGCAGATCACTGGCCGCCGTGTGCAGATCCGACACACTCACACCGGGATGCCGCTCCGTGGTAGCAGACACACCCTGATCTGTCAGAGATCTGGCGCTCAGGCTGGATTGATTCATGAAGGGCTTACTTCGGGTTGAAGTGAATGGATCTGCGATGATGGATCCATGTTTAGTGAATTGGCCAAACCCGACTTAGTTTGCCTAGGCGAGTCGCCCGGCTTTTGACCCAGCCGATGCAAAATGTGCTCGAGAATGCATGCCGCTGATTCGGGCGTGTCAAAATGCTTCAGGCGCTGGGCCATGGCATGCCTGAGCTGTTGGTCACTCGCAAGCTGGCAAAGCGCATCGGTCAGAAGGGTTGGGGTCATGAGAGCCTCTTCAAAGGTAAGGGCAGCTCCAGATTGTGCCATCGTCTGGGCGTTGGCTTGTTGGTGAGCATCAGCTGAATGAGGAAAAGGTATTAAGAGCGTGGGCAGGCCCAGCGCGACAATTTCGGCTATGAACGAGGCTCCCGATCGCCCCACAGCGACTGTGGCTGCACCAAGAGCCAACTCCATTTGTTCCAAAAACGGAAACACCAAGGCCTTGAATCCAGCTTGAGTATAAGCAAATCGAAGCTTTTCGATGTCTTCGTGCATACCGCAAAGGTGAATGAATTGAGCCTCAGGCAGGCGTCGACTGATTTCTGGCAAAGCCTGCACCACCTGCTGGTTCACCCCCATGGCTCCCTGACTCCCTCCTGTGATCAGGATGATGGGCTTGGAAGCATCCAGACCCAGCTGCTGGCAACATTCAGACCGATCCAGGCTCCTGAGCTCGCGGCGGACTGGCGTACCGCTCACCATGAATGATCCAGGACCCAAGGCTTGGAGGGCTGACTCAAAACCAACAAATCCCATCCGGGATATTTTAGAAAGGTATCTGATTGCACGGCCAGGAATGGCATTGCTCTCATGAAAGAACACGGGCTTGCGCAAAAGACAAGCCGCCAGGCAGGGTGCCAGACTGGTGAAGCCTCCCATGGCTAGGATGGCGTCGGGTTTCCGACGAAGCATCCAGACCACACACTTCATCAAGATCAAAGGGAAGAGAAGAAGGAAACGGATCCTCTGCCCAGCTTGCCAGCCAAGCGATCGAAATGCCATGCATTCATGGGGAACACGATCCGCTGCCTGACGATCAATGGCTTTTTCTGAAAGAATCAAGATCGCCTGATGACCCCATGATTCCAGCAAATCCGCAATGGCTAGCCCCGGAAAGAGATGGCCACCGGTTCCACCGCAGGCAATGGCAATCTGGAGAGGATGGGGGGATTTACCTCGGGCCAAGCTCATGGTTGGAACAATTCATTGGACTCAACCTGCTCGGGCACCTTCATGCCGTAGGTTTTGAGGGAATGATTCGCCACACTGACCAGGACGCCAACACCTGCCATCATGAACAGCAAATTGGATCCTCCGTAACTGATGAAGGGCAAGGAGAGCCCCTTGTTTGGGAGCGTATTGGTCACGACGGCCATATTGATCAAGGCTTGGAGCCCTATGAGAAATGTCACCCCAGCAGCCATCAGAAAACCAAATCGATCACGAGCATTCCAGGCAATGAACAACCCTGTGAGAACAAAGATCATGAAGACAATGACCACACCAATGGAAATCAGCAGGCCCATTTCCTCGCCAATCACGGCAAAAATGAAGTCCGTTTGCTGCTCAGGTAAGAAGTTAATTTTAATGCGCCCACTCCCCAGCCCCATGCCCTCCAGCCCTCCCGAGCCAAAAGCCAGCAGAGATTGCCAGATCTGGTAGGCATGATCTTCTTTATGTTTCTCTGGATCAAGCCAGGCCATGAATCGCTCGCCAGGGGTCGCCTGCGTCGAAAAGATGTAAGCCAACCCAGCCACCCCAATTAAAAAAAGGATCACAAACCCTGACCACCTGGAACCAGACAAGAGAAGTAAAACCCCTGTCAGGGCAGCCAGTAAAACGGTCGTGCCACGATCCGGTTCACTGAAAATGAGGCCGAGCAGGAGGCCGACGGGTATGAGTGGGAGAAGGAGGCCATGGCCCCAGGAGCCCATTTTTTCGGCATTTTTTTCACCGTAATAGGCAAGGAAGATCACCAATGCCAGCTTGGCAAACTCCGAGGGTTGAAAACTGATCACATCGCCAAAGACAAACCATCGTCTGGCATTGTTCCTCACTTCCCCGAAGACAAAGATAAAACCCAACAACACGACAGCCACCATAAACAAGGCGACAGCATGCTTGCGCAACCACTGGTAATCTTTCCAGGCAAGTATTACTGCCCCACCAAGCCCCATGCTGGCATACACCAAATGTTTAATCAGCAGGAAGCTGCCTTCCTGGTGCATGCTTGCGCTGTAGAGCATCACCGAGCCGAAGGTGAGCAAAAGCGTCACACAGCTTATCAGCAGGTAGGTTGCCTGCCTGATACCGATACCCTTGCTTTCGAGGTCACCCATCTGAGAAGCTCGGAGCTCTAGTTCGGGGGTCTATTTACCAGAAGCGACGTTCTTAACTGGAATGACCAACTCCTGACCGGGGTGAATGATGTGGGTTCTGATGCCATTGGCATCTCTCAGCGCAGTGAGGCTCACACCGTAGCGTTTGGCAATGGCACTGAGCGAATCACCTGACTTAACGATATGCACTTGCCCATTGGACTGACTGGAGGTGGGCTTGGCTGGCGTTCTGGCCAACGCATTGGCTGGATTGACTGAAGAAGATCCCTTAGGAATCACCAGTTTTTGGCCTACCCTTAGTTTCCTTGGGTCGACACCCGGGTTAGCCTCCAGGATGTCCTTGACCGTTGTCTGGTAGAGTGGCGCAATGCGACCGAGCATTTCACCGGAGTGGATGGTGTGCTCCACTAATTTACGCTCTACCTTTTCTGCAGCATTCACTACCCCTGGGGAGGTGGATTTGCCCGACGCATCACCATCCAAATTTGGTAACTCAGCGGCTGGTTCCGGTTTCTTGATGGCCCACTGGCTGGTAGGCTCGGATTTAAGGTCTGGCGCCTCGGCTGGCTGGATCCGATTAGCGGGTGAGGGCGCCAGAGGTTCGGTGTTTTCAGCCACACCTCCTTCAATCGGCATAGTGATCTCTGACTCCCGGCTCACAAATTCATTGTAAAGCTCTTTCCCTTCTGTGGCGACCGCCTCGGCAACTTGTGAGGCAATGCCACTTTCCCCTGACTGCCCATCCTGGCCCGTGGAAGTAATGGACTGGGCATCAGGTTTGCAACCTTGCATGAGCAACAAACCCGTGATGGGCAGGACGTGGGCCGCCACAATGACAAAAACAGTGGACAACACCTTCGTTTTACGGCGCTGCAACTGCTCCAGACTGGATCCGGATGAGAGATTCGGCTTGGACGGGTTCATGAACTCTTAACCTAACATTCTTTTATGATTTTATCTAAGATAAGTTTACAAAAAGCCTGAGTAAAACGAGGTGGCTGTTCATTTGGACAAACCACCACCACAGCTTTGCGATGCGTCAGGAAACTTCCTCGGCATCCATAGGCTTGACGGCCTTCGAGCCCGACAAGGACACAGCATCGGGCGCCCTATTAGGGCTGAGTTGGGCTACGACTTTTTGGAACAACGCTCCAAGATGTTCGGCACTCCGGAAGGAACCCGAAGTCGAACACGCAGGCGACAAGAGAACGACGTCATGAGGTAAGGCTTTAGCGTGCGCTGCGTTGATTGCTTGTATCGGATCAGCAAATATTTGACAAGGCGCAAATAAGCTCCAGGCTGCCTGAAGATCCTTGCTGGCACTGCCGATGAGGTGAACTCCTTTGACCCGATGGGAAATAAGTGGCCCCAAGTGGTGGTAATCTAAAGCGCTGGAGTCACCCCCAGCAATAAGCCATACGTGCGGCTCATGCGGGTTAGGTCCCCTGAGGGATCGCAGCATTCGATCCAGAGCCAGCGGGTTAGCACATTTGGAATCATCAACATACTGGACCGATCCAAGCTCCCTAACTAGAACCCCACAGCCGGGAAGCGGTCTGGCCGTCACCAGAGCGCGTTTCATGGATTCGATGGAAATCTTCAGCACATGGCCGACAAGCATGGCTGCCATCAGGTTTTCGGCGTGATGATCGCCCTTGAGACCGACATCGGCCATGTTGAACATGGGGCCCGACCACCCATTGATTCGACTAATCAAGAGGCCACGGTCCATGAAGACATCCGCACGCCGGTTTTGTGCGCTAAAACTGATCACCTTGCCTGGAATGGAAACCCCGAGGCTATGCAACTTTGCCAGGGCTTCACTTTGGATGATCAACCAATCATGAGCCTGCTGATTGCGGAATAGGGTTGCCATCTGATGGCAGTAAGCATCGAAATCCAGCGCCTCGTAACGTGCGTGGGGTGCCAGGTTGAGCAAAACAGCCACCGAAGGGCGAAAGTAGCTGGTGTGTACCAGTTGCTCAGCTTCAATCTGAAGCGTCAAAAAGTCGCATTTCCCGCTTTGTTCTAAGACCGATCCAATGGGAGCTTGCTCGGGTCCAGCCATGGCAACATGCCGCTGTCCTGACTCAAGGACCCTCTGAACGCAGCCCATAGCGCTGGACTTACCGTTGGATCCTGCGATCGCGATATTCAAGCAATGACTCTCCCGGTAACCGAATTCAAGGTCTCCCATGACAGGAATGCCAGGATCCGCGAGCTGCCAGCTTTCATCCCAAGCCAGAGATGGGTCCTTGAGAACCCAAGTCACTGCCCCCTCCTGCAGGGGTGCACCCCATGGCATCCATTCCGCCTTGGAAAGATCATCGGGAAGGGTTTGTGCTTGGGAACCACCGAAACACTCGCCTGGATCCGAGAGGTAGACACGAGCGCCTTGTCGAATCAGGTAGCGCGCCATGGCAATGCCTCGAGGACGCATACCCATCACCAAAACTTTCTCTTGTTTCCAATCCGTCATTCCAATTCTTCCTTTAACGTATCTTGAGTGTGAGCAAGGCGAGGCTGGCGAATAAACCTGCTAAGATATAGAAGCGCATGACCACCTGATTTTCATGCCAACCCAGCTGCTCAAAGTGGTGATGCAGAGGTGCTCGCAGGAGAATACGCTTACCGACGCCAGTGCGTCGCTTGTGATATTTAAAATAACTCACCTGCAACATCACAGAAAGGGCCTCCAGCACAAACACGCCTCCGGCTATCATCAGAATCAGAGGCTGATGAATCAAAACAGCCATGATCCCTAAGACGCCCCCCAGGGCTAGCGAACCGGTGTCCCCCATGAACACCTGTGCAGGATGACAGTTGAACCAAAGAAAACCGACACAGGCCCCCATCATGGCTGCACAGAATACTGTCAATTCTGAAGCCCCGGGCACATGGGGCACCTGGAGGTAACTCGACCAGTTGGCGTTACCAGCGATATAAGTCAAAACAATGAACACACCGGTCACAATGACTGTGCAGCCGATGGCCAGACCATCTAAACCATCGGTTAGATTCACGGCATTCGAGCTCCCCATGATAGCCAGTAAGGTTAGTCCCATACCAAGGACCGATGCATGGGTAAGGAGGGGTTCCTTGAAAAACGGGATCATGATCTCGTCGATCAGGGGACGGGTAGAAGGCACAAAATAGAGATAGAGGGCTACGGAACATCCCAGCATAAGCTGAACCCAGAGTTTGACCTTTGATTTAACCCCTTCGGCATCCTGCCTGGTCACCTTGAGGTAATCATCATAAAACCCCAAAGCCGATAGCACGACCAGTGAAAGCAGGCACAAAAGGATCATCGCATTCCACTGAGCCCAGATAATCACTGAAAAATCCATCGCCAGCACGATCAGCACCCCCCCCATGGTGGGTGTCCCCTTCTTGTCCGTCACCCTTACCATTCCTCCTGCTTGTTCGGATTTGTCAGCATAGAATTGACGGAACTTGAGATCCTTGAGCCATCTGATGATCCTCGGACCCATGAGTAAACTAAATGCCAGGGCTGTGATCACCGCCCCAATACTTCGTACAGACAGGTAGCGAAACACCCTGACTGGTGAAAGGATGTCTTCCCAGGCCGTGCCTTGACTCCATTGAAGGATCCACTCGTGAAGGTAGTAAATCATCAGCCTATGCTTTGGTTTGATGAGCTCGCACCCACAGGGGAGTCATCCCCACCTAGGATGTGGGCTTTCAATGGAGCGATTAATTGTTCCAATTTGGCACCTCGAGAAGCTTTCAATAACACCTGATCATCGGGCCTCAACCAGTCCTTAAAGCTTTGGGTGGCTTCTTCTAAGGTGGCGAAATGAAAGGTTTCCATCCGAGGATTCTCTTCTCGAATGGTTTCCACCCACTTCAAGGTCTCCTGGCCAATACCCACACAGGATTCAAGGCCATGGCTTGCGGTCATCTCCCCTAAGCGGCGATACACCGCATCCCCATGAACCCCCAACTCCTTAAGTTCACCTAAAACAACCACCTTCCTGCGCCCAGCCTCGGCCACAGACATGAAGGTCTCTATGGCTGAGCGGACCGAGTCTTCGTTGGCGTTGTAGGCATCATTCCAAAGATTCAGCGAACCCAGGGTTGAAGCGCTCATCCGCATCCCTGGCAGAGCGGCTCCAGCCACAGCCTGGATCAAGGCTTGAGGATTGCCGCCCATGGTGATACCTGCAGCAAGAGCCAGGCTGGTATTGATTGCCTGATGGGTTCCGTGAAGCGCTATTTGCACAGGATCGCAAAAACCGTGAGCACTGGATTGAAGTTCAAAGGATGTTCCCTTTGCGCTGACTTCGACGCGGCTGATTTGAAAATCGTGATCTGGCGTCGTGCCCACGGTAATCACCTTAGCCCGAGTCCGCTTCCCTAGGGCAAGGGTCCTTGGACAATCACCATTGAGCAGAAGCCAGCCCCCTTCAGAGAGGCCCTCAGCCAAGGCTCCTTTCTCTTTGGCAATGGCATCCAGGCTGCCGAAGTTTCCGAGATGGGATCCACCGATGGAGGTGATGATGCCATGGGTGGGCTTGGCAAGCTCGACAAGTGAAGCTATCTCGCCGGGATGATTGGTGCCTATTTCGACAACTAGAAATTGATGATTTCCATCCAAGCCCAAAAGCGTCAAAGGAACCCCTATTTCGTTATTGAAGCTAGCTGGGCTGGCGTGGACCTTCCCCATAGCACCCAGCGCCGTAGCTAGGATTGATTTGGTCGATGTCTTACCATTGGATCCAGTGATGCCCACCACAGGAATCTCAAAACCGCTACGATACCATCTTGCCAACCGCCCCAAGGCAAAACGGGTATCGGGCACATCAATGATTGGGAAACCAGCTGGCAGGGCTTTCAATCTTGATTGATTGACCAGCACACAGCCTGGAGCAGGGCTCATTTGCGAGCTCACAAATTCATGCGCATCGAATCGATCTCCCTGCAAAGCAACAAACAGATCGTCTTTACCGAGGCTTCTTGAATCGGTCGAGACACCTCTGAGCAGGTGGTGACCCTGCCCTTGCAGCAGGCACCCCCCCACGGCTTGGGCAGCCTGATCACAAGAAAAAGGGGTCATACGCACCGCCTCTCTTTGACACCACCAGTCCACACATCCGGCATGATGGCCCAGTGGCCGTCACGGTGTTTCCAGGATGAGGGGTCAAAGGGCATCACCGTGTCAGTTCAATAAGCCATGGCCTGGCTCTGTAAAACGAGTTCCTGCGGCATCTCATGAGCTGGCAAATACCAATTACTTGGCTTGAGGTTCAGGTAATTAGCTGCTCGCTCAGCAATTGCCTTGAATACTGGGGCTGAATGAATGCCTCCGTAACCGGTACCTTCGGGTTCATTGAACAACACCGAGATACAGATTTCTGGAGATTCGGCCGGTAGGAATCCCACAAACGAGGCCAGATGCTTGGCATAGGAGTAATGGCCGTTGACAATTTTCCTAGCCGTCCCCGTCTTACCCGCCACCGTATAATCCTCCAATTGAGCCCTCCTGGCAGTGCCATGTTCACTGGCAACCCGGGTGAGGGCTTCAGTCAATTGGCGCGTGGATTTGGAAGTTAAAACCTGACGCACTTCATGAGGATCATACTGAGACATGACCCTGCCATCAGGGTATTCAATACGATCAATAATCATGGGTTGCATGAGGTAGCCCCCATTGGCGATGGCGGCCATGGCCATGGTGATTTGGAGTGGTGTCACTGAGATCGTGTAACCAATGGCTACCCTTGAAAGGGTGACATCCCGCCAGTGACGCACCGGGTGCACCGTGCCTGAAAGCTCCCCAGGAAGCTGAATCCCCGTCATGCTACCGAAACCAAAGTCGCTGATATATTTGTGAAAGCGGTTCTCCCCAACTCTGCGAATGATCTTGTAGGTTCCAATATTGCTAGACTTAGCCAAAACCTCCATCACCGAAAGCGAACCATAACCGTGATCATCACTCAGGCTCCAACGCCCATTGGAAAACCTTCCATTCTCGCAGAAAACCTTATCCTCTAGCCGTGAGGTTCCCTCACTCAGGGCTGAGGCAATGGAAACGATCTTGAAAGTACTACCGGGCTCGAACTGATCACTGATGGCCCGATTCTTGTCCGATGAAGTCGACCGATTGATGGTAGAAGGTCGATTGGGGTTAAAAGTGGGGTAACTGGCCATGGCTAGGATTTCCCCAGTCTGAGGCCGCACTAAAATAATTGAAGCACTCGTCGGATGCGACTGCTCAACACCCTTTTGGAGCTCTTCCTCTACGATTGCCTGAAGGCCAGCATCCAAGGTCAGCACCACGTTCATACCAGCTCTTGGAGAAAGATCTCGGTATCGGTATTCACGCAACTCTCGCTTGCGTGGAGCCCGTTCAGTTTCCGTCCACCCAATGGCTCCCTTGAGCATGTCATCACATGTCTTTTCAATCCCTGCAACCCCTTGGGTCAGGAACACGGTATGCCCGCCGTGAATGGTCTCTTGAGATCGGGTGAAACCCAAGGTGTGAGCCGCAAGCATGCCATTGGGATAAATCCTCTTAAAATCATCCACTGGTTCGACAAATACGGCGTGCTTGCGCATTTTTTCGATAAAACCAAGGTCCGAGGCATGCAGTCCCTGGTGCACCTCTTCGAAAGGATATTGAGCCAGGTAAGCTTTCAAACCCTCAAACTCTTCGTGCGTCACCTTAACCTTGAGTCGGACATGAGGATCTAGCACTTCTTGCCCTTTGACTGTCACATAGGCAAGTTCGAGACGATCCCTGATGGCTGATTCATCCACTTCAAGATAAGTCGCAATCGCCTTTGCCATCGCATCGTTGTAACGATCAATGTAGGCTAGGTTGGCGCACAGAATGCGCACCCTTTGATTGGAGGCAAGCAACACACCCTGCCGATCGAGGATTTGCCCTCTTTCACTTTCCCTCAACCAAGTCCGTCGGGTTTTTTCCTGCGCTTTGGAGAGCAGTTCCTCGTGGAGGAATAGCTGAATGTATACAAGACGGCCGGCGATCACCAAAAATCCCAACAGCAACATCACCGCGAAGGTCACCATGCGTCTTAACTGCTTGGCGTAAACCGTGCGGGTCTTCATGCTGTGGGCGCGTTGATTCATGGAATATAGCGGGTTCGGCCTGAATCCATTGCGATTCCTTTGCCAGATGCCCTAGAGGAAGGGCCAGATGGTGAGGCCTTCAGACGGCCTGCCTGTGATTTGACTGACTCAGCTGATGGGAGGGGCAGACTGAGGATATCCTCGGGCTGAGGGGCGACCAGATTAAGGGCGCGCCTCCTGACTTCCAGTTCCAGTTGCTTGGGTGAAATCAATGCCGCATACGCTTGGTGACGCAGTTCATTTTCACGCTTTAGCAATCGTAATTCCCTCTCAAGCTTTTCCACTTCTTCTGCCTTTTTGTGCAAAGACTCCTTTTGAAAGAGGTAGCCCACGCAGGCTGCCCCCACCACCAGAAAGACCGCCCCGCACCGGATGAACCAGCCCACACTGATGGTTTTGCTTGTTTGTTGATGATACGTATTCATGACTGCTTACAACTTCGGAATGACTTACTTCTATGGTCCTCTTCTTAAAACTCCAGCTTCTGCCCAAACCTTGGATGATCGGCTTGAAATCCGCCTTTCAGCTATCTCCCCGCCACGCCCATTCACGTCCCTCGGGTAAATCTTCTATTTTCTCCATGACCCTTAATTGCGCACTCCTGGCTCGAGGGTTACGCAGCACTTCTTGCCGGGATGCCTTGATTGATTTTCTCGGATACCAGCGCATTACCGGCCTTCTCGGCCTCCTGAGAGCTGGCGTGTCGGCGGCGTCGCCTGCCTCATAGTCAGCACCCCAGAACTGAGCAAACCGCTTAACCATCCGAGCCTCTAGCGAGTGGAAGGTAATCGTCGCCAACTTGCCCCCACATCGCAGGACCTTCCATGCGCTCACCAGGCCTTTTTCGAGTTGCCCGAGCTCATCATTGACAACCATCCTTAGAGCCTGAAAAACCCTCGTTGCAGGATGGTGCTTCCCTGCTCGCCCCCCTAAAGCCCCTTCGACACACCGCGCCAGCTGGAGCGTGGTCTCGAAAGAAGCGACAACACGCTGTCTGACAATGGCCTGAGCCACTCTCCCGGATCTAGGCTCCTCACCCAATTGTCTAAATACCCGGACCAACTCCTCTTCGCCCCACTGATTCACCACATCGGCAGCGCTCATACCTTCTCCCTGGCTCATGCGCATATCCAGCGGACCATCCTTGATGAAGCTAAATCCGCGCTCCGCATGATCCACCTGAGGACTACTGATCCCCAAATCCATCAAAACCCCATCGCAACTCCCTGGCTCGATCCAATGGGCGGCCTCAGCAAAACACACTTGCCGAACCTCTAGTCTGGCTTCGAATTCTGCCAAACGTTCAGACGCCGCCCGAATGGCTCTGGCATCCCGATCTGTCGCCAAGACCCTGCCCCCTGGCGCCGTCGCTTTCAACAAACCCTCGGTATGCCCACCCCCACCCAAGGTCATGTCCAGAAAAACCTGACCCGGCAAGGGGTTCAGCGCCCTGAGAGTCTCCTCATACAGAACGGGTATGTGTTCGAAAGCCGGCGTCATCCATGCTTATCCTTGGCGTAACCATGTCGACAATTGCTCACTGAGCCGCCCCCACCAAGAGGGCGCACGGGCAGGCAAATCTTCTCCTGCTGGCATCAGGTTCTGTCGCCGTTCAATCCCCACCTGAAAAGTGTGCTCCCCCAAATCAGATCCCTCGATGGGGATAATTTTTTCAAAGAGATCGGTCTGGACCTGGTCACGGGTCGAATCAGGGCTACCACTCGCAGCATGGGCACGCTTGAAAACGCCCGTCACACCCCGGCGCGAGGCATTCGGCCGGGATGTAACGGAGTGTTCCCCTGATGCAGGATCCAGGATCGGTTGTGCGACCTGCCTGGACCTGGAAAATGCTTCAAAATCAATAGATGGATGCCTACCAGTCTGTGTCGATGACTTAGAACTAAAGATAATGTGCCTGCCTCCTTTGACTGGTGCCGAGGAACGGGCAGCTCCCAGTTTACGCCGATCAAAGCGAGGGATCATACCGGGTTGGCAAGGCGCATAGCGCCCATGGAGATGGTTCATGTCCTCGACCACATGGCCTACGGAAAGGTATTTTTTCAAATTCATTGCTAGCTTTGTCTAGAAGAGCTTGATGGCTTCAGGGTATGCAGCATCATCCTCTTCACTCACTGCGCTGTAATCTTCCTGGTTCCATATCTGAAACCGATCAAACATCCCAACAACGACAAGCTTACTTCTGGGCTCCAAGCCCGAGGCCTTCATCAGGTTGACTGGAAGGGTTAATCTTCCGGCTCCATCGAGCTCAACCAAGGCTGCTTCCCGTGACAGCGACCTCCTGACCCGCTCGGCCTCTGCATCGGAAAAGGGGCGTTCATTCATCTTCCTGACCAAGTCGTAGAGCAGCGATGGCATCATGCCCATCACACAGGGCTTCTGCGCTAAATCAGGCCGCCATTTGACAAGCGCAAACTTCGACGACCCACATGCAGAACGCCAAGATGAGGGAATCTGAACCCTCCTCTTCACATCCAAACTGAGGTCCAAAGACCCCAGGAACATGGTCATTTCTTCTGACACGACATCAAAACACGACATCACCCAACCGAACCACAAACTGGGCGAATGCAACATTAATTGGTCAAATGCCCCACCTGGTCAACCAAAAAAAGAATTTTTTAACCTCATTAAAAACGAACCAGGGTTTCAATCGAGATGTTAATTGCAGTTTTTAACGTTAAAGTTTTATTTTTCAAGTTGGTTGATGATTGGTTTCAGTCGCTGAGAGTGCTCTCTACTACAAACAGTGCTTGGGCGTTTCCCCCACCCTGCCATGATTCCAAGGCTTCCAAGGCATCGGTATGGATTGATGGAGAGCCATGCCTTGGCCCGAGTCGCGGTTGTTTTTGTTGCCAAGGGTGGGCATTTGCTGAAATCGTGGGTGTATGGGCTCAGGGCATCAGATCATTCCACCATTGAGGACAGATCAGTTTGACTTTCACTTACCTCAAGAACTGATCGCCCAGCACCCCATTGAGGGTCCCAGGGATAGTTCCAGGCTTCTGGTATACGAGCGTCATACAGGCCAGAGAAAACATCACTGTTTCCGCGATCACCTGAAATATTGCCGGGCTGGGGATCTCTTGATCATGAATAATTCCAGGGTCATTCCTGCTCGACTTCGAGGAACCAAACGGGGAACTGGGGGCCAGATCGAAATTTTCATGTTGGAAGAAACCTCACCGAACCACTGGCTCGTCATGCTCAAACCAGGCAAGAGGACTCCCCCTGGAACGACCATCGAGATCATGCACCCTCGTAAAGGGGTCACCGGCCTGAGCTGTCGGGTGGAATCAAAAACCCCATCAGGACATTTTCAGGTGATATTTGAGGGGCCGGAGCCCAATGCCATCGAGAATCAACTCGATGAGCTAGGTGAGATACCTCTACCACCTTACATCCGTCGCTCAGGCGCCCCATCTCAGGAAGATGCCGATCGCTACCAGACCGTTTACGCTGACCAGGGAGGATCGGTTGCGGCTCCAACCGCAGGCCTGCACTATACTCCGAATCTGCTTGAGGCAGTTCGAAGTTCCGGTGTTCAGATTGGCTGGGTCACCCTCCACGTAGGGCTTGGAACCTTCAATCCCATCAAAACCGAACTAGCCTCCGAGCACCGCATGCATGAGGAGCGTTTCAGCGTCCCCCAAGAAACCCTCTCAGCAATCAAACAGACTCGGGAACGCGGTGGCAGAGTGATCGCCGTTGGCACGACATCGCTCCGAGTGCTTGAGTCGATCCCATCCGATGTGCTCTCCAAGACCATGCACTGCCCCTATCAGGCCAGGACCAGTATTTTCATCTACCCCCCGCATGATTTCAGGCTGACCGACGCCCTAATCACCAATTTCCACCTGCCTCAGAGTAGCCTGATGATGCTTGTTTCGGCATTCACTTCTCCGGGTAGCCTTGATGGGTTGAATATCGTCAAGGATCTCTATCAAGGAGCCATTGCCGAGCGCTACCGATTTTTTAGCTTTGGTGACGCCATGATGATTCTCTGAAGCGCCCTCGTGAGAATGAAAACGGCTTCCTTACCATGGCTTGTGATCAACATGGCGATCACTGCAGACGGCAAAATCTGCGGCCCCAGAGCGTCAACAAACACGCCACCAGATGCCAGGATGGCACGCTTCTCAAGCGCGGCTGATCATCGTAGGCTGCTTCGGATTCGATCGACTTGCGATGCGGTAATCAGCGGCAGGAAAACCGTTGAAGCTGATCGGGTGGATTTGGGCCCAGGGTCAACCTACTGGCAACAACGACGTGTCAGGCAAGGACTCAGCCCATTCAACAAACGAATCGTCATTTCCTCATCAGGAAAGATCCAGCCGACCTGCCATGTCTACCAATACCCTTTTTCCCCTTTGCTCATTGCGACCACCGATGCAGGCCTGGAGCGCAGTGGCCCAGTGGCGCAGACCACCGACTGGATTCAAGCCCGCTCATTCGGCAAAACTCATGTGAATCTGCATGCCTTGCTGGCTTGGCTTGGTGCCCATTGGCAAGTTCACAGGGTGGTTGCAGAAGGAGGCGGCGAACTCAACGATGCGCTGTTTCGAGACGGTCTTGTGGATGAACTTTTTCTAACCGTCTGCCCTATCATTTTTGGTGGTACGACCCATGGAACTCTGGCCGATGGGATGGGTGCTAGCAACCTTGGTGAAGCCTACGGACTCAGATGTGTTGAACATCAAACTCGAAATGGCGAGCAATTCCTTCGCTTCCTCAAATCAAGACCCGCTTGAGTCCAAGCACTGAAAGCATGAAATAAGCAGGGAGCTACAAAACCCTAAAACCCAAAGTAGCGATATCTCCCTTCAACCTAAGCTCCTCAATGGAAGGGAATGGGAGGGCATCGAGACGAGACGTCAGTTGCCTGATGAGGCTCTCCTCCCAGCCCAATGCGGAGGCAGCTGATCGCTTGAACCCATGAAGCACCGCCTGCTGGTAATGAGCTAGCCCTTGCCTGAGCGGTAGAGAGAAGGTGTGTAGCACCACACCATAGACAAGCACATGCCAACCGTGAACTTGGCTCCTTGCCAGGGCATCCCGATAGCGATTGAGCAATCGGACATCATGCAGGCTTCGCAAGCGATTGAGTTGGCGTGAAGCAAGGTAACGGCTCGCTCTAGCCAAAGGCATCATCGCCTGTTGCTCTTGCAGCCATTGATCGGCTTCAATCAACCCTTGCATGCCTTGCTCCTGAGCTGAAAAAGCCGCACTAAGGATGGCTGGCAATTCGCAGGGATGAAGGACTTTCGACACATACTCCTCAATAAATGAAAGGAAAGATGGACCATCCTTGACCTGATCCATCTTGAACATTCCCCGATCCAGATCATCACCCATCTGCCAGGCGCGACCACAATGCTGAGCAAGGGATCCCTGCTCCTCATGCAACAAGCTGACCTCTTTTTGGAAGGATGATTTCATGAATAAACCAGCAAGGAAGCCCTGTAGTTCCCTTCAAAAAGGTGATGCCCCATTGGATTGAGTGACTCAAGCCAATTCACACAGTTCTCTGGATTACCTTGACACCCCAACCAATATTTTACGGGCACCCAAAGCGGGATTGACAACACTTGAAGCAGCGTCTCCACAAACAGCACGAGCAGGATCGTTCTGGCAAGGGCATCGATGCTTGATTGATTGACATACGATTTCACAAACCTCTATGCTTGAAAGGATTCCACAACGCAAAACCCCCATGAAATATCCTATTTACCTGTCCACTCTATGGGTGGCATTGGGTCTAGCCCCAGATAATCTTAATGCCGCAGCCCCTCCCATTACAGAGGGTCTTGTTGCCCAGTGGGATTTTGATGAAACCACTGGCTTGGTGGCCCGTGACAGCGCAGGCAGCCTGGACGGGGATCTGATTGGCTTTGATGATGACAGTAGCCATTGGGTCAGCGGAAGGGTTGGGGGCGCCATCGCATTCAATGGGAGCAACCATATCGAAGTGCCGGATGATCCAAGTATTGGCGAAGATCTGCAGTCAAGCATGACCATCATGGCCTGGTTCAAGTCCAACCTACCCCTGGATGCAGGGGGAGCCGGCAATCGCATGCTGGAAAAAGGCAACAGCTACTTCTTCCTGCAAGGTGTCGGAAACGGTGGCATGAATTTTCTGGTCAAAGACGGTGGCGCCAACCGCACCGCCACCACGGGTGCATCCCTAGAAGCTAACCGGTGGTATCATATCACAGGTGTGGTCGATGGAAATCAGGCTCGGGTCTACCTTGACGGCCAAGAAGGTAACGCTATTAACCTTAACGGTCCGGTGGATGACGCCAAAATGACCCTTTACATTGGTTCGGATGATTCAGGGAATCATTTTAACGGTCTGATGGATCAGCTGCTGATTTTCAACAGAGTCCTAACTGACGAAGAAATCCAAACCATTATTGCAGGCGGTCAGCCAGTCGGCCCTCCGACCATCTCCTCACAACCCAACGGGGGAAACTTTTTTGAAGGTGGCACCCTTCGCTTATCGGTTGTGGGAGATGGAGCACCTCCCCTGCGCTATCAATGGTATCGCGGCCAGGAGATTCTGCGTTCCCAAACCACCGAAACCCTTTTAATTGAAGGACTCAAGGCCTCAGATGCCGGAGATTATTCGGTGGTCGTGAGCAGCGATTCAGGAGAGGTACGCAGCCAGAACGCCAGCATTACAGTGAATGCCATCACAGATCTTAACACGGGTCGAGTTGCCTATTGGGCCTTTGACGCTACTTCCGGGACCACAGCCAGCGATGGATCCAATGAAGAAAATCTGGGAGAATTAATCGGATTTGCTGGCGGTGGTTTCAGTCAGGGAAAAGTGGATAACGCACTCCATTTCGACGGAGCTGGAGCTTTTGTCCTGGTTGAAGACAGCCCTTCCCTCAATCAGGTCAACCAGGAAGCAACCATTGCCTTCTGGGCCAAGCTGGCAACCTATGGCGAGGAGGAAAGCGCTGGGTCCTATACGCGAGAATCGAGCTACATCCTTCGCAAAGGAGATCATCTTGGGATCAGGGTCATCAACGATCCGGGCACGGTGACACGCACCTTAGCGGTTCGGGCTGGACAGGGTCCCGATGGGGGAGGCATCGCCAAATCAGGATGGGAAGTCAGTGCCCCACAAGGCTCTGTCCTCCTTGATCAATGGCAGCATTGGGCTGTGGTCTACCGGAATGAAACCATCACCTTCTATCTCAATGGCATCCCATTGGGTGACCCCCTCAAGGGGCAATTGGGAAACCTCAACGACCTGCCTCTCACCTTGGGGTCCTATGATGACATCGATACAGCCCTTCGATATCTCAACGGTGCACTGGATGAAGTATCCCTGTGGCGTCGCCCCCTTTCAGAGGCTGAAATCTTAGACCTTGCAGGCAAGGACATCAGCGGAGCACCTATGATCGAGCAGCAGCCCGCAGCGCAGAAAAAGCTTGAAGGCACATCGGTCACGTTCAGCGTGGTTGCCACGGGCCTGAGACCCATTGCCTACCAATGGCTTCACAAGGGTCAGCCCATCGAAGGTGCCACCGGCCGCCAGCTGACCCTTGGTCGGCTCCTGCCAAGCGATGGAGGCGTTTACACTGTCCGCATCACCAATAACAAGGGAGAAGCAATCAGTGATCCAGCGGTATTGACCGTTGAAGAACTGGGATCCATCACCAGTGGTCTGGCAGCCCATTTCACGTTTGATGAAACTTCCGGCACCACCTTGAGTGACTCAAGTGACAATCACCTTCAGGCCAGCCTCTACAATTTTGAGCAAGGAGCCTACCAGCCAGGAGTCATTGGCGGGGCACTTTACTTTGATGGAGATAATGACTTTGGAGAGGTGGCTCACAGTGACGCTCTGAGCTTGTCCACCGAGGCCACCGTATCGGTGTGGCTAAACCCTGTGCTGTTCAGCGGTGGCTCAGACTTTGATCGCGTGATCCGAAAGGACGTCAACTACGACTTCGTGCTCATCAATGGTGGGGTAGCCAGGGTTCATGGTATCGGCAAAACCCCATACTCATCGCCGGGCAACACCGTCGAAGCCGAGATCTGGCAACATTTTGCCTACGTGGCACGCCAGGGCACCATACAGTGGTATCGTAATGGGGAGCCTGTTGGGGCAGCCCTACCAGGTCATCTTGGAGAACTCAACACCATGCCATTGGTGTTAGGCAATTACGAAGTGGAGGATGATAACTGGATCAACCGACCCTATCAGGGTGGCATGGACGACCTGGGCATCTGGCAGAGGGCCCTCTCCTCAAGCGACATCCTTTCCATTTACGCCAATGGCCTCAATGGTAAGCCACTGAGTGAAGAAATGGATCCTATTGCCATCGAATCCATCACTAAGGAAGCAGGTGGCCTCCGGCTAATCTTCTTCACACCTTTCTCTACTCGGGCCCACGTGATTCAGGGCAAGGCAACGCTGAACCAGGCATGGACCGATCAGGAAGGCTTGAGTTTAGAGGATCTGGGAGAAGGTCGTTTTGCTGCCACCCTCTCTGCATCAGCGTCTCAAGGGTATTACCAGGTCGTCTCACTCCCCCCACCCCCAGTGTTTGCTGAGGACTTTGAATCAGGCGCTCAAGGCTGGACCCATGGTGGTAATCAGGACGAGTGGGAATTAGGAACCCCCACCTCAGGCCCTGGTTCAGCAAGGTCGGGAAGCCATGCTTACGCAACGGATCTGGATGGCAACTTCGAACCCAACACCGACGCTTGGCTTCAATCGCCGGTTATCGACCTGACTGATGTCGCCATTGCGAACCTCACTTTTTATGAGTTTCATCAAGTCGACACGGAGATCGATTTTCACAACGTCAGCGTCAGCATCCTTGATGGTAACTCCGGAGACTTGATTTCAGAAGTATTCATTCAGGCAGGTAGCACTCAAGGCTGGACTGCAAGGAGCATTCGCCTGGCTGGTGCCAATGCTGGACGCCCAATCAGGATCGAGTTTCGACTCATCACCGATGGGGTGGGTGCAGGCGCCGGATTTTACATCGACGATGTCGTGGTGAGCCCCAATTAAGCCGGACAGGAAGCACCCTCTCCCGAAACACACCCAGTTCCTTGGGCGTTGGCTGCAGGGGAGGATTGTCCAAAGAAGCAGCGAACCATGCCAATTGGGGTTCCCGTATCAAGCCCCCCCAACAGGGCACGTATCGGCTTGCTCTACTGAGCAGGCTCAGTGCGGAGCTTAACCTGTTTGAGGCCTGAGCTGCGAGCCGAGTCCATAACCCTCACCAACTCCTTGACGGGAGCCTCTTGGTCAGAACGAACGATCACAGTGGTCGAGGCATTCCTCTGGGCAATTGCCCTAAGTGCTTCGTCAAGCGCAGCTTCAGCCATCGGGAGGTCATTGAGGTAAACATGTGGGGCCTCGGCGGTGATACTGACGATCACGCTTTCGGACTCGATTTGAGTGGACGCCTCGGAACTAGACTGAGGAAGGCTGAGGTTGATCACCGGGCGCTGCTTGAAAGTTGTGGTGACCATCATGAAAATCAGCAACACAATCAGGATATCAATCAACGAAATGATGATGATTGTTGGCGGCTTCTGACGCTTACGCTCAAGGAATTTCATCACCATCAACCAGATCAGTTAGGAGAGGATTTCTCGGATCGTCGCCTTGGTTTTTTTGAAGCCTCAGCCTGGCCGGTTTCCTGGGGATCAAGGCCCCCTCCTTGAGCCGGGTAAAATCGATGCAGGAAATCACCGCAAAGGCTTTCAAGCTCGATGGTCATGGTCTCGACTTTTTTGTTAAGGTAGCTCCAGGCGATTAATGAAGGGATGGCAACCAACAACCCCGTCAGGGTTGTATTCAAAGCGATGGATATCCCTTTGGCTAAAACAGTGTGGTCAGCCATGCTGGCAGCGCCAAAATCGCCAAAGAGGGTGATCAGACCATGCAGGGTTCCCACCAAACCCAGTAGTGGGGCTGATCCCACAATGACCTCAATGATCACCAAACCACTTTCCAACCCGGCAACCTCTTTCCTCGCCTTAGTCTGAAGCATTTCAATGTTTTCAGCCTTGGAGTACGCGAACCGCTGCATGGCCTCGGTAAGCAACCTGCCGGCAGGTGAGTCATGGGCCTGACAGGCTGCGTGAAGACGCTGAATCCCTTCCTGATCGCGACATTGATTTAGCTCCTCAAGAATGGTTTTAGGAATCACCAAATTCCATCTCAATGCCAAGGATCGCTCAATGATGAAGGTCACTGAAACGATGGACATGATCAGTAGCAGCCACATGAATGGCCCACCAGCCTGTAGAAACTCAAACATGATACACGCTTACCTTTTTCTCTTTTCTATTCACCAGTTCGTTTGCAGGAAGTCTGAAGTTCGAAGCACTGGTTTTCAATGGTAATAAAAAGTAAAGCGAATCCGACGGCGATCTTCGCCAATCATGCGGCGCATGTCAGGTGGCCACTTGCCATATGGAGCAGGGTCGGTGATGGCACGCTGACATATCAATGATTGAATCACCCCTACGGTATCCTCCACCACGGTCATATTGCCAATATTCCCATCGGCCATGAGATCAAAGCGAAGTAGCACCTTACCCTTGGCACTACGGGCCGATGGCATGCCCTCCAGCAAGCTGAACCACCTTAGCTGAATGGCCTGAATGATGGCGGCATCATAGGCCCCAAAGGGAGTCGCTAGCAAATCTGGGCTTGCTTCGAGGCGAAATCGCTTCATGCCACCCTCCTGCTCCATCGCTTCGCCCGCTATCAAGCCCTGACGGCGACGCGCTTCGGCCAAGGACTTAGGGCGTGACCGCGGCTTTCTTTGAGATGGTGCTGCCTCAGAGGGCTCGAGAGAAGCAGGCAGGTCGCCATCAGGATCCAGCTCAGATTCCGATGGGGCGATCATCTCCTTGGACACGGGTGCCAGCTGGCTCTCCTCATGAGCGGGTACCTCTGTCGCCTGTTCATCAGATTCAGCACCCTCCTGTTCACTCTCAGCTTGCGGGATATCGTTCTGGGACGAGGCCAACTCGGAAGCCTGGAGCGTATCAGCCGCTTTGGGAACCAATTCCTGACTCCCATCCAGTTTGGGTTGGTCTTGGTCTTCGGCCAGATCGGGATCGCCCCCCATGGCGTCCACCACCGCGTAATACATGGCCTGCTCGGGAGGAAGGTCCTGAGTCGATGGGTCAGCATCAAAAAAAATCTCTGGATTAGTCTCCGGCACAAACTCAATGGTTACTTCACTGGCATCAGTCATTGTTGGCTGCTGCATGGGCCAATCATCCAATGCATTGGGCAGGGGCGAGAGCCCAAGCAGGTTGCCAAGCTCAATTGATCCCAAAACCAGGCAATGCAGCATCAAAGACCAAAGTAGGGACCTGGCCCCTGGATGACTCAGGTATTTGGCTGTGATATGGAGAGGACGCTGGAGCATCTTTTTCTAAGGTGATCCAAACGCCTGAGCATGGCAATCCGATTGACGGAAAACATGATGATTCATGGCACAAAAAAGGCCGCCTCTGAGCGGAGGCGGCCTGAAAATGTGTCCAAGTATCGATACCTGGTTTATCGCTTGCTGTATTGGAACCTGCGGCGAGCACCAGGCTGACCGTATTTTTTGCGCTCCTTCATACGAGGGTCTCGTGTCAGTAACCCTGCTGATTTGAGGAGAGGTCTCAGATTCGCATCCACATTGAGCAAAGCACGGGAAATACCATGCCGGACTGCCCCGGCCTGACCAGTGGCTCCTCCACCACAGACGTTGACTCGAACATCGAGCTTGCTGGCCATGTCGGTCAGATTGAGCGGAAGAAGGACATCGTTCCGCTGGGTCTCCATGGGAAAATAATCTTCAAAGCGGCGGCCATTGATGGTGATCCTGCCAGACCCGTTGGCCAGTCGCACGCGGGCGACGGAGGTTTTCCTACGCCCTGTTCCCAGAAAATCGTTCGTTTCAGACATATATTTGGTCAAATTTTAAATTAATTTAGCCACCAATTTCAAGAGCCTCAGGCTGCTGGGCTTCATGAGGATGCTCCGAACCACGGTAAACCTTCAGTTTGGTGAGGAGCTTACGGCCTAGACGGTTTTTGGGCAGCATTCCCTTGACTGCGTGCAGAATCAGTCGATCAGGATGAGCTTGGCGCACTTCAGGCACAGAGCGGTATCGCTCGTTGCCGAAGTAACCAGAGTAACTCATGTAAGTCTTCTGGTCTTCTTTTTTGCCGGTTAATCTAACCTGTTCAGCATTAATAACTACCACAAAATCACCAGCATCAAGATGAGGCGTGAAAGTGGGTTTGTCCTTGCCGCGCAACACATCAGCAACCTTGGTAGCAAGTCTGCCAAGGACAACATCTTTGGCGTCAACAACGTGCCACTTACGTTTGTCCACATCAATCTTCGGTAAAAATGTCTTCATTACAGATCCAAAAACAGGAGGCAGGACAGTAACAAAAGGGAAAAAGGAGTCAATAATGATTTGTTTTTTTTCACTGATTCCTTGCTATCAGCTATCAAGACCTGCCTGGAGCAGTTCCTTGAAGAAAGCTTCCATCTTGTCAGGGCATTTCCTACCAGGTGTCAGCTCAACCCCCGAAGAGACATCGACCCCGAAGGGTCGAACACGTTTGACTGCCTGTTGGATATTCTCTGCTTTCAATCCGCCGGCAAGCAAGAGCGGGCGTGCGAATGGCCGGATCCGGTCGAGCAAATCCCATTGAAAAGCATGTCCCGTTCCCCCATGAGCCCCTGGCTGAAAGCTGTCAACCAACCAGGTTTGCTCGGAAAACGGCTCCATCATGCTTAGGCTGGCTTCGTCTCGGACCCTGAAAGCCTTGATCACAGGCACTGAATAACCCTGACAATCCAACGGGCTTTCTTCTCCGTGAAGTTGAATAGCTCCGAGGCCACATTGGTCGATCGCTCTGGTAATCAATTCCCTGGGAGCGTTGACAAAAACCCCCACAGGCAAGACAAACGCAGGGAGCTCGGCAATGATTGCGGCTGCCTCGGCCAGAGAGACATGCCTTGGGCTAGGTTCATAAAACATGAACCCCAAAGCATCGGCACCACATGTGACCGCAGCCTTGGCATCCTGGATATTGGTGATCCCGCATATTTTGCATCGAACTCTCACTACGGCAAATCACGCTATCGGGAAGACTGAAATTTGCAACGGGAAAGCCGGGCTATTCTAGAGGACTTCACCTGCTGAAGGATTGAAGTCCTTTGGCCAGCAGGCCATAGTGATCGAAACTGTCATGCCCACACCTCAAGAAAACCAGGTTAAGGAACGCTATGCATCAGCAGCTCAGCAGTTGGAGCCTGCCCTTTGCTGCCCCGTCGACTACGATCCTCAGCTGCTCAAAGCCATTCCACCTGAGGTCATTGAAAGAGACTATGGCTGTGGGGATCCTTCGCGCTATTTGCAAGAAGGAGAAAGGGTGCTGGATCTGGGAAGCGGCACAGGAAAGGTTTGCTTCATGGCTTCGCAGGTGGTGGGCCCCAAAGGCAAGGTCATTGGGGTGGACATGACCGATGATATGCTGGAAGTGGCCAGGCGCAATGCGCCCTTGGTGGCTCAAAACATTGGTTACAGCAATGTTGAATTCAAAAAAGGGCGCATCCAGGATCTCAGTCTGGATCTCGAGCTCTGGGATCGGCACCTTGCTTCACACCCCATAGAATCTTCTGAAGCTTACCTCAAGGCGATTGAGCAAGCCGATCGTCTTCGTCGAGAATCGCCATTGGTCCCTTCGGAAAGCGTGGATGTGGTCATTTCCAACTGCGTGCTCAACCTCGTCGAATCAGACGAAAAGAAGAAGCTTTTTACTGAACTCTTCCGAGTCATCAGATCGGGGGGACGGGCCGTGATTTCGGATATTGTCAGCGATGAAGTCGTGCCTGCTTCCATGCAGGCCGATAGCGAATTATGGAGTGGGTGCATCAGTGGGGCCCTGAGTGAACAGGCATTCCTAGCAGCTTTTGAGGAAGTTGGTTTTTATGGCATCCGACTGGTCAAGCGAGACCCTCGACCGTGGCGAGTGGTAGAGGGAATCGAATTCCGCAGTATCACCGTGGAGGCCTTCAAAGGCGATCAAGGACCGTGTCTGGAGAGACATCAGGCTGCCATTTACAGGGGCCCATTTCGTTCGGTCACCGATGATGATGGGAACACTTATTATCGGGGACAAGCGATGGCTATCTGTGACCGAACCTATCAGCGACTAGGTCAAGAACCCTACGCCACCAGTTTTGAAACACTTCAACCAGCAAAATCCATCGCAGTAGAGGACGCCGTTGCCTTTGACTGCAGCACCCTCCCCATCCGCAGCCCAGAACAACTTAAGGGGTCCTGCGCCGCACTCGATTCGACAGAGGAGTCTGGATCCTGTTGCTGCTAAGATTGACTCAAAGCCATCGCAACTCTCGGCAAGCATGAAGTTCGGCTGAACAGGCTTGACATTTTTACTTTGCGACACAAAGTTATTAACGTCATGACTTCTGAGTGGGCAGCACAGCGATTGGAAGAGATCCAGACTCTGATGGAGCGTTCGACGCTTTATCGTCGAGCGCTGGCGCCCACCTCCACCTTAACAGGCTGTCTTGGCATGGCAGCAGGTTGGCTAGGCTGGTCCTTGCAAATCGAATACGGCCCCCAGTTCTGCCTCTTCTGGATGCTTACCAGTCTTGTCTGCCTGACCCTCTCCAGCCTGATGATTCGAAAGCAGGCTTTGGTGGATCGGGAACCTTTTTGGTCACCACCCACGCGCAGAGTGGCCACGGCCATGGCACCTGCACTGGTTTGCGGCGCTGCACTGGGGTTCCTAGCTACCATGCGCGGTGATTTACCCGAGTCGTTTTACTGGGGCATACCGCCGCTTTGGATGCTCTTCTATGGTTGTGCTCTCTTTTCGGCGGGTTTCTTCATGCCTCGGGGCATCAAACTCTTTGGTGCAGCCTTTGTCCTGACCGGCCTGGTTTCACTTGCGACTGCTTTCCAACAAGCCCACGAAGGAGGCATCGACCCAAGGTCTCAAGGCCATATCGTGATGGGGTCAACTTTTGGATTCCTACATTTTGCATACGGGATCTACCTGTTTTTGACCGAAAAAGATTCCCTCCAAGCTCGATGAAAACCGAAACCTTTAGCCAACTCGATAAAGTCATCCACGAAAAAGGACGGATGGCCATCATGTCTTGTATCTCGAGTCATCCGGACCTTTCATTCCGCGAGTTGAAGGATCTTTTGCAAATGACAGATGGTAATCTAAGCATGCACATCAGAACCCTGCAGCAAGCAGGTTATTTGGCAGTATCCAAAACCTTTCTGGAGAATCGCCCTCACACCAGTTACCGACTGACTCAACAAGGCAAGCAGGCCTTCAAGAATTATATCGAGCTCCTGGCAAAAATTGTCAGTTGGAATCAGGCCTAACGACTCTTTCCCACCTTAAAAACCATGAACACCGATCAATTAACCTTTTTACTTTGTTTTGCAAAGTAATTTTCAACGATTATGAAACTTCAATTAGCTTCTCACATGGGTCTCTGCTTTGGCGTGCAAGATGCCCTGACCATGGCGCTTGATTCAGTAAGAGCAGGCACCGTGCACATTCTGGGACCTTTGGCACACAACCCGGTCATTCAAAATCAGCTGAGTCGGGCTGGTATCCAATTTATCGACAAACCTGATCAGGCGCAGGAAGGGACCATTCTTATCACGGCCCACGGTATGCCTGGAAGTATTCATGAGGAAGCAAGGCAGACAGGCCTCACGATCAAGGATGCCACCTGCCCGCTGGTCCAATTTGCGCACCGACATCTAGAGCAACTGGTGGAGGAAGATTACTACCCCGTCATCATCGGGCGCCGTGACCATATCGAAGTTCAAGGCATGACGCGGGATTTATCATCCTATTCAGTCGTTCTAGCGGTGAGCGACATCGATTCCATCCCAAAAGTTCCCCGTATCGGCATCGTGGCGCAAACCACCCAACCCATCGAACGAGTGCATGATCTCGTTGACCTCATACGGTCTCACTCCCCAGAGAGTGAGGTGGTCTTCAAGGATACGGTTTGCCAGCCAACCAAAAGAAGGCAGCAAGCAGCCCTAAAACTGGCATCCAATTCGGATGTGGTTGTGGTCATTGGAGGGAGTCGGAGCAATAACACCCAACAGCTGACACAATCCATCGCTCGGATTCAACCGAGAGTCCACCAGGTGGAACGAGCCGAAGAACTCAGGCCTCATTGGTTCGATCCTCATGATACCATAGGCATCACAGCAGGCACCTCCACACCTCCTGAAACCATTCAAGCCGTCGTGGACAAACTCCGCAGTTGGGAGCAACCCACA